>Ga0099825_1010450_pt1 | contig 10184 bp, 2 predicted proteins | sample SiratroredBW_FD_76838 | JGI IMG/M metagenome (GOLD analysis project Ga0099825, IMG submission 76838) | Root nodule microbial communities of legume samples collected from California, USA - Siratro red BW | ecosystem: Host-associated > Plants > Roots > Nodule | place: USA: California | collected... | reverse complement strand
TTAAAATGATGGTTCTTAATGAGTATGTCATTATGGAATTTATATTTCATAAAATGTAATTGTGGAAAATAATTCATTTTTATGTTCATTAGTAGAAAAATGGATTTCAAAGTCGATTCTGGGAGTCCCTTAACGTCGATTCCAGAATCAACATCGACCAAGACGATGTTAAATATTTTCAAACAACACATCGGTTATCAAATCAACGTCATATTGTCAGCTTCCACGTCGGTTTAAACTAGGCACCGACATCATGAAGCCGTTCTAAAATGGTCTAGAGGAGTGCTCCAGAGACAACACCACGTCGATTGTTTGGCTAAAACCGACGTGGTGTTTGTTATAGAGCACTTTTCACATCAGTTTTGAACTTACAACCGACATAAAAAGTCATTTTAAAAAAAAAATAGATTAATAAATCTCTAATCGATACAAGAAAGCACCAAAAAAAATTTTAGAATTTTCTAACAAGTATAGATATGTGAAATCAAAGGCTACAATCTAAAAAAATAATGAAAAATAAGAAAAAAATAAAAAAGAAACCCTAAACGATGTAATTTTGGAATTTTTGGAGGCCCAGCTGGCTTCATTACCCCATTTCGAGCAACTTTCATTTTTGGAGCGTCTCACTCTGAGATCTCTATCAAAAGTTATGGTCGTTTGAAGTATTTTCGTCCTAAATTTTTGAAACCCTAAATCTATGATAAACCTATACAATGTAAGAACTCTACTATCAAATATATACTAAATCAAGATGCTGATAAAAAATTTGGGTAAAAAATAAATCTCTAACTATTTCTAATGAATTTTACAAAAATTACTAACCTCTTGCAAAGAGAAGAGGCAAGGGGTGTCGAACCAAGCATTCAACCGAGACCACCAAGAAGCTTGCGCACACCAAACGAATGTGGAAGAAGTCCAAAATGGAGCATCTCTAACCCTAGCAAAATCAATGAACAACAAAGATGCAAATAAAAACCAGTGAGAAGTGGCACCACACGAAATACAAATGAAAACTAGTGAGAATAAGAGCGGCACCACGCGAAGGCTGAGAGGAGAGGGCAGCGAAGCTAAGAAGGAGGCAACAAGGTTGAGGAGAAGATAAAGGAGAACGTGAAGGAGAAGAAAACGTAAGAGAAAAATGTAAGCATAAAAGTTAATATCTCTCTTGAAATCCCTAATTTTAACTCGAGGGGCATACTATGTCTGTTATGGGATAAATAACTGACGTGATATTGAACCCTAATTTTATGAAAATTTTCACTCAACTTTTAGGACCATACATAACGTCGGTTTGTACCAAAAACCAACGTGGTGTGTAGTATATCACGTTGGTTCGAGCCCTATAATCGATGTGATATATGCAGTGCCAAATTTGATTTTTAAAATTTTGAATTTTTATTTTTACTGTTTTTTCTATGACGGTTATTAAGTGTAACCGACATTGGATATATAAATCTACGTCGGTTTGTGTGGAACCGACATGAAGTATGTTCATTTATTTACTAAAACGTCACCTCATTTTTTGCTACATCGATTTGACTTTTAACCGTCCTTATACACAAATGTAGAATGATGTTTTTCTACTAGTGGTTTATATTGCACATACTATTATTGTTGTTTTTTTAACTATAATCCTATGTCTTATGATATTGATATTTAATGAAATCTTGTTGTGTACCACATGACGACAATTGTTTGTAACCATCATATGAACCTTATAACAATGGCTTTTAATAAAAATGTCACAATAAGTATGTACGAAGCAATAATGGTTGTTTTTGAAATGTCTTTACAATGATGACTCTTAATAGAATTGTCATTGTAGGATACATATAATTATGGTCTTTATAATGCATATAATGCAGTTGTAGGAAACGCTTCATCTTTATATTTCTTCTATTTTCTTCTCTTCTCTCATTTCTTCATCTTCCTTGATTGACCTCTACCTTCATATTCATCATCTCAGTGGTCATAGTTGTGGGTGTCTATTATAGTTAAACCACCACTATTGTCTAACCATTTATTGCTCCATCTATCAAAACTCCAATTATTGCACCTACGCCAACGTCCTTCGATTTGATTTGTGTTGTCGCTATTTATATCTTAAACTATCTCTGTCCCGGTAGGTTCTTTTGTGCTCTCTACCACATTTGCTTTGATATTGTTGGAAATTTGGTTTGCATTGTGAAAATATTTGTAATATGTATAGTTTTGAAATATATTTTGATTGTAGAGTTTCTTTGTATTGATCATTTTGTTGAAAGCATTGGAATTAGCTGAAAGTGTTTACATCTTTGTCGTTGTAATAACACATAAATTTAAATTTAATGTGAAGATACAATGATGATTTTCTTCACAATCGTCGTCATATGTAACACTTATAATGACAATTCTAAAAACCTCTTTAAAGGAGATTTTTAATTGTCGTTAACACTTCCTCTTCCAATGATGACAGGGATGACAACTAAACTTGTCCCTATGTGTATTGTCTGAACCCATCTTAATTTCGATGGAAAATACTCACATTAATCAAGTAAGAATGTGGGTAATACTTGATTTCATAAATTGGGTATGGTGATTAAGATGGGTATGTACATATTCATTCCATCCCCGTCCCCGTCCCCGTCCCCGTACCGGTCCTTGTCCCCGTCCTCTCAGTTGTCACGATTTTACATTACTAAAACACCCATATTTTATTAGGTAACTTAAAAAACTTATTTTCAGTATTTTTTTCCTTACTTTCGTAACCCTTTTTTTTTACAGTAGAATTCTTTTTATTCTTTCTCAATATTTTCACTTGTTCAAAATTCACAAAGTTTGCTCAAATCCTCACAATACTTTCTTTCTTATCACAACTTCGATTAGAAATTTTCCCCTTTGTGATGACTCGTTCAAATGGTGTATTGTATTTTGGGAAATACAAATCACAATTTTTGTAAATTGAGCACATAATTATTCTGATGCTTCCAGACAAGAAAACCAAGATTTTCAACAACTGCGTCACCAGTTCCAATTATTGTTGGAGGACATGGAAGGGTGCTAGAAACATAGCTGAGTACATTATTTGTAGTCAAGAATAAAGTAACTTGCTTATACCAAGTGGGGTAATTTGAAGAAGATAGTTTAATGGGTAGTTGAGTTGCTGTGACAAGTTCCATAACAGAGTAAGCGAAAGGAGTAGAGATGACCATTGGCAGGATCGAAAATTGCTAGTTAAGCTTGTAGCTTTGATACCATACCAAGAAGTGGACTTTAAGCCTAACTTGACCTTGCAAAACCGGCTTATAAAGTGAGGTTTGCACCCACTTATAAACTATTGAAAAGCCTCATCTTTATTCAATGTGGGACCTCCAACACACCCCTTCATGACGAGACTTCTTAACTCGAGTGTGAAACTTATATGTAAGAGTGGTCCGATAGCGGGTGGCCCGATAGGCCTAACAACTTTTCTAGGATAGGCTCTAATACCATATCAAAAAAGTAGACTTTAAGCCTAACTCAACCTTACAAAACCGGTTTGTAAGATAAGGTTTGCACCCATATATAAACTATTGAAAGACTTCATCTCTAGTGGATGTGGGATCTCTAACAATTTTTAGGAACTAACATGTGGACACCCCAATATCAAGGGATTAGTGTTAAGATGCTAGATGGTCTAGAACCATCTAGATGATTTAATACCCATAAGATTCTCTCATGATATGAGAGTCTATAAGTTTTGATGACAACAAATACTATAAGATGTGTTAAGATTTCTAACAAAGCTACTAATTGTGCAAATTAATTAGATGTTCCAGGTTGATTAAACCTTTTATATGATTATTAAGTATTAATTTACTAGAGACCTCATAAGATGTTGAGCACACTAGACAATCTCTTAAGACGATTTATAGAATCAACATGATAGAAAATCCAAGAGTGCAAGGTGACACCAGCTGAACCTACAACACATGGTCACTCTAGACAATCTAATAAGATGATCATATAGTACATGGACGCTAGATGACCTTGATAGAGGATCCTAAAGAATAACACTATTTAGAAGGAATTGTCATTCTGAACATATCAGATTGATGTGGTCTTTGTCTTCATGACAAGCGATCAAGTCTTCATTCTCACAATAGATGGTTTATCGTGTCAAGGACTTTTCTAAAGTTAAACTTATGATTCATAAATGTTTTTAAATTATTATTTGATCAAAGTCGAAACCATTATTGATTTTAATTAATTTATTTGATGAAGAAACTATTTTAATGCTATGAATAAATTATTATGCAAAGTTTTCATATTATGAATGAGAAACATATATTCTGACATTGAATGAATTTTAAAAGTACAATTTGATATATTGGATTTTATTTATAAGTATGATTTCCTTAGACATTTAAAAATTACACAGACTTAAGAAGTCTTTGAAAAACATATTAACAGTGGAATTTTTGTAATAAGTTTGTAAATTATGAAATTGAAAAGATTATGTTTCATAAATAATCATGCATTTAAATAATTATTATTATTAATTATGATTGACCCAAGTGCTTTAATACAAACTATTATTGTCAATCGTGTTCAAATTGTTTTCAGAAAAGATTACAACATTGTAAGACACATAAAAATATCAGAGCAAATATTTCCTATTAGAGCGTCTAACAGGACATCGAAGGCACTACAAAACAAGATTTGTGACACTATATATGATTAAAGCATAATCAAGCTTCAAAATCAAAGATATGTATATATGGAAGGAATTCAAGATGAATCATCAACAGATAAATGTTCAAGACAAGAAGAAATGATTATATCAATTGTTTCCTAATTGAGCGTCTAATAGAAAAAAGATGATGAATAATACGAGATTATGGAAAATTCAAGTACAAATGTGTCAAAGCTTCAACATTCGATTTTGTAATGATAAAGAAACATTTCAAAGGTTCAAATATTTTATTAAGATGCATAGGTTGCATCAAAGCTAAAGTTGCCTTATAGAACATCTAATAGCAGAAAGATACAATACAAAACAAGATTCATGCAGATTATGATTTATGCATCAAGTCTCAACATTCATGTTTCAGATATCAATGGAAATTTTTTGAATGGTTAAATGATCAAGAATATACATTAAAGGTAGCAAATATTCATCAATGAAAAGGTTTCCATTCCAAGCATGTGACGACTATACAACTTCAAATGGTCATCATTTCCAAAAGTTGTATAAGAAGCATGAAGAAGAATAAGAGAAAATAACAAGAACAACAACATCAAGAAAGAAAAATAGAAATACTTTGAGTGAGTTTCATTTTATACATTTTGATATTAGAGGAATTTGAAAGAGAGTTGTGTGTTAATCGTTGTAAATCCTTTACTCTATACACTATACCCTATAAGCTTACATTGTTATATTAGTTGAGAGTGTTTTGTCATTATTTTGAGAGTTTTAGATCTTAGGAGACAATTAGGAATGGTGTACCTAGAGATGTGTAAAATACTCATTCTTGGAGTGATGTTAAAACTTGTACATGAGAGGTGTAGAAAACTAGTTCCTAGAGAGGTGTTAAAACTAGTTCTTGAAAAGGTGTAGAATGCTCATTCCTCAAGAAGTGTTAAAATTCGTTTAGTGAAAGTTCTTAAGCTATTTGATTAAGGGGAATGAATGTAACCCTAATTGTAAGGTAAACCAATAAATTTGTGTTTCATTCTCTCTTCTCTACACTTTGTTAAAATACTACCTTTGTTTTGTTTATACATTGTGAATTGAGTTCAAACTCTATTTGAGTCCCCCTATTAGAGTCATCTACACATTCAATTGATATCAGAGCTAAAATCAGGGGTTAATTCTTAATAGGACTTGATGAAAAGATCCTTGAAGAACTCATGGAATTTGAAGGTTGAACAATTAACAGGCCACCCTTATTTAAGGGAGAGAAGTACAATTGCTAGAAGCTAAGGATGATATCCTTTTTGGAATTCAGTGGTGTAGGTCTCATGAACATCATCAAGAAAGGTATTCCCTCCTTACTTGACTCCTCTGGAAATAATACTGATTAGGAATCCCAAGATAAAGAGCAAATTGAATTGTATTAAGTTAATGACAAAGCTAGACATATATTGCTATGCGCTTTATCTTAAGAGGAATTTTCAAAAGTTCATGCTAGTAAGCACAAAATATGTGTTGGAGATGCTTGCATTGTCTCATGAAGGATCTAAAGTGGTAAGGAGAAACAAACTTTTGTTAAAAACCAAGTATGAAATGTTTACTATCGAAGAGAACAAGTCCATATAGTCCATAATAGCACAATTTCAAACTATTTTGAATAGTCTCAAATCTTAGAAATGGGTATGACGTTGATCTGTGATTAACTTTGTCTTTTTATGTTCTTGTTCTTTCTTTGAGTGATTTTTATTTCTTTCTTAAAGTTTCTAGATTTTGAAAGTGTTTAATCTTTAGTTGAAGCTTTTCTTAAGGGAAAACATGTTTTAGAAGATTTGAAACCTATAAACAACAAGATTCAAGTGATGTGCTCCTCTCATTTGTGGTTGTCTTTTAGAATTTGGTTTTCGAGAAACAAAATAAAAAAAAATCATGGGGCTGCCACTTTGAATGGCTGAACCATAAATGTCTAAAAATTGTAAAGAAAAGTTCAAATAAATCAAAAGAAAAAAATTATACAAAAGATAGATCACGAAGTGTTTGATAAATGGTTGTTCATGTGTAGTTTGTCCTAATTGTCTTGAATCAATCTTCATTGTGACTTTCTTGGAGGGTTTTAGAATTTTGTTTAGATTTTTGTGTGGGTTTTGTTTTCTTGAATGTGTGTTTTTTGTGTGCCTTTCAATTCAAGGTTTTACATGATTCTAATAGGTGAAGTTCTCACTTCAATCTTTTACCCTTCTTTGAGTCTTTTTCAAGCTTTTTCTTATATTTTTATGTATAATCTTGTCATATAAGTAGTATAATCTTTCATGTCTTTTTTCTTTTGTGCATATATAGTTTGTCTATGTGAATTCTATTTGGTTGTGTCTAAAATTTTTCATAATTTTAAGGATTAGTGCATTTAAAATCATACATCTATTCACTTGAGATATAATATTTATTGGTTAGAATTTTGAGACAATTTTTTATGCACCTTAGATTTCTCTCTTGAGTGTTTAAGTGAAGCTGAATCATCCTTGAATTTTTCACTCTTGACTACAAATAATGTAAACACTTAGGATGAATTTGACTAAATTTTGGTACTAACCCCTTCACTACTTCTGTAGTTGTGTGTTTTCTCTTAAATATTTTGTGTAAGTTTTCTTGGAAAATTTGTCAACCATCGTTAAATCCCAAAGAAGAGGGGAGCATGAATATAAAGGCACATCAAGTGACTTTTTAAGAGATGCGACAACAATTCGAACAGTTAAAAATATGGTGAGTGGAAGAAGAGAAAGTTTCAATATCTTCTACCAACTTTAAAAGTGAGATGGAAGATTTTTATCCTAAGCATGAGAGAAGGAAAATCAGACACCATCATGACATCATCATGAAAATAAGTTTCTCAAACATAATATACGGTTTTCTAAATTCATTCGTGAGTCTAATCCTAATATAGATAAAGAGTGGGAGAGAAAAGTGAAGCAAATTATGGTTTTTGCTTGTGATTTTAGCGATAGAGAAGTCTTTGAAACTTGTTGTTTTAGAATTTAAGGATTATGTCTTGTTTTGATAGAATAAGTATCAAAAATAATATTGTTGAGGAAGAAAACCACCAGTTACTACTTGAATTAAATTGAAAAATGTGTTGAGATAAAGGTTCATGCTTTCAACTTATAAAAAATATTTAATTCTTCAACTACAAAGACAAAGATTGATACAAGGTTCAAAAAGAGTTGGAGTTCAACAAAATGTGATTCGGAGGAGAATGTTAAAGCAATAAAGATGGAAAGGTTATTAAATAACCTTAATCATAATTAACTTTTATTAATTCTTTTGATTTTTCATATTCTTTCAAGCCAATATTCAAAGCTATAAATAAGTGTGTTTTTTTTTTCTTTTTTTTCAATTTCACAAATGGAATGCATGAGTATAATTTTAAATGTATTTTACGAGAATTTAAAAGTGTCTCTTTTTTATTTTAAATTCTTATCTTGAAAGTACTATATTACTATGACCAGAAAAAAGTTACCAGAATCAAATATTAAAGTTTAATTTGAGTTACTTAAGAAAAAATATTCATGAATCAGTTCACACAAAAGTTGTTTTTAATGTAATCCACGTAATAAAATCTTTTACGTCAAGTCAAACATCTTTCAGTAAATTATATTTCCTAAAATGCACTAAGAAATAATTAAATTGTTTACCCATATAAAATATTTATGCAATGTCACCGTAGAAAACACATTTCATGACTTAAAAAACTCATATAAGTATGATAAGAAAAATCATTAATTATTATATAATATATCAAATTAATGATAATAAATTTAAATAAAAATATACATTAATAATAATGGATGCAAATACTTTTATAATAAAATGTAATCCACATTAATTTTTAAATAGTTAATTAATATTAATTATAACCCATTCAATTTATTTCATATAAAATTAAATTTAAATCAGCATGTTAAAACTTATACTTTAAACTCAACATTTCATATTTTAAATATTTTTGTTATTTTTATATTAGTATAATTGTAAAATAATCATTAATTATAAACTTCTTAATCTTATTAAAGTTATAATATTAATTGTTTACTTTATAAACATTTTTTAAAATCATATTAATATATTATTTATCAAAAATATTAATTATTAACAAATTTATCTAATTACTTTTAAAAATTATAATTGCACGATCAATATAACATAAAAAATTGAAAAAGAAAATTTAGAACTCAGTTACTACAGAGTCAAATTTTGGTTTGTTTTTGGGTCAGGGTGAAAGAAAAATTAAGTATCTGAGAATCGACTTGTGATCATGAACATGTCTAATAAGTTGATAAATTGGCAAAAAGATTAATTAAGTAATTTCTTTAGAAAAAGGTATATACGAAACAAATCTTATTTACGAAATTAATCTTTACTTAATAGCTAATGAGCAATTATTATTTTTATACAATTAATGAGCTACTGAGCTATTTCAGGAAAATCTAGAAAACATAATAATAGAGAAAAGAAAAAAGTTACTTACAATGATTAATAGATTTAAGTTTCTCGAGGTTGCAATTATTATGGCTTCAACTATAGAGACACAAGTAACGTGGCTGTAAGCTTTTTAGTACAGTTGAACGTCCAAGGCAGAGCCACTCCTTCATAATCCATTCTCACGACAGTGATCCATATTTCATTGTCTCACAAAAAGACAAAAGGTCTCACTTTTCTACATTATTTGTCAGGTTTTGATTCTTTACATTAAAGTTAGGTGGTCTTGATATGACTTCATACGACGATACAACTCAATCATCTAGATTAAAGAGTAAAACGGTATTTGTTTTTTTTTATTATTTAATTTTTTATTTAATTTGATGTTATAATAATAAAGTTTAAGAATGTGTTTGAAATGGAAAGTGAATTTAATAGTAACTTTATGATGTTTTGAGATGAAAATAAAAATATGTAGAAAGATTAATTATTTGGATTAAAGGAAAGAGAATAAAATTTGAATGGATAATATGTAAAAATTTGTTATAATAAATATTTTAATATTTTTAATATATAAAATTTTAAATTTATTTTTATAATTAAAAATAAAATATAATTTATTTATTTAATATAAATAATAATATATTTAAAAAGTTAATTATAATATTAAATTACATAATTATCTTAAAATAAAATTTAAATTATAATTAAATATATTAATTTGATTGAAATTGATTATTTTTAAAATATAAAATTAAAATTTTCAAAAAGTTTTTAATATTAAATTTAAATTTTATTTTTATTTTGTAATAATAAAAGAATTATTATTAGATAATTTATTTTTGTTTTAAATATTTGTTTTTATGAAATAATAATTATAATAATATTTTTATTACCTATTTTATTAATAATATTATGTAAAATTTTCATCATAAAAAATTATATAATATTTAATATTTTAATATTATTTATTATTAAATTATATAAGAAATTAATATATATATATATATATATATATATATATATATATATATATATATATAATATATTATATATATATATA
>Ga0099825_1010449_pt1 | contig 10185 bp, 2 predicted proteins | sample SiratroredBW_FD_76838 | JGI IMG/M metagenome (GOLD analysis project Ga0099825, IMG submission 76838) | Root nodule microbial communities of legume samples collected from California, USA - Siratro red BW | ecosystem: Host-associated > Plants > Roots > Nodule | place: USA: California | collected... | reverse complement strand
TATATATATATATATATATATATATATATATATATATATATATATATATATATATATGTGTGTAAAAATTTATATATTAAAATTTTTTTTTTTATAATTTATATATAATTTATTTTTTTTTTATATTTTTTTTTTATTTATATATAATAATATATATAAAATAAACAAATTTCAAACACATAAATATATATATATATATATATATATATATATATATATATATATATATATATATATATATATATATATATTTCTTCAAGAAAAGTTATATATTTCTATGAAAAGAAATTCAATTCCTATCTTATGTAATTAAATCCAATTTAATTTTATATAATGGTAATTAAATAATATTAATCAAATATATTATCTAATAAAATTCAATTTAATATAATATAATGATAATTAACTAAACTATATTAAATAAATAATTTTGTAGAACATTAGAAATTAAGAAATTCACAAATAAAAATACGCTAAATAACTTAATGAACAAACAATAACGTGTATGAAAAGATAAAAATGATGAAAAGATTAAAAAGAAAAATTATCTCAATAGATATTCTTGATGAACACAAGAACAAAACAAATATAGTGATCACAAATAATTTAGTGCACACACTCTTAAATAGGAAAAAAGATACTTTGAAAGGTTAACCAGTAGAACTTACACTCAATATTTAATCTTATTATTTCCAAATTAGTTAAGTTCATTTATATACATAACTAAAATCCTAACTAACTATATAACAAAAACAACAAAAAAAAGTTTAACTAACTAACTAGCAAAACAATAATCTAATAACAACTATTTAAAATGATCGCTAGCAGACTATCTTCACTAAAAAACCCTCTATTTGTCGAAGCAATTAGACATTATGATTTAAAAAACCCTCTATTTGTCGAAGCAATTAGACATTATGATTTAAGTTAAATTATATTTGATATATTTATTTTCTTCAATAAAAAACTCTATACATGCAACTTTACATCTTCCTATAAGGTTAATATGTAGTTGATTTAACATCTAAAACTCTTAGGTGAATATTTTAAATGTGAAAATGAAAAATAATCAAAATAATTATAGTTTAATATAGAAAAATAATAAAATATTGGGTTGAATTGTATTTTTAAATGTATTTTATGCTTAAATAGTTTCTTTTTCATTTTAATTTTTTTTTTCAAAAGCAAAATATCTTTTGAAGGAAAAAACACAAATAAGAATAAGAGAAATATTTTATCTTGATTCGTCTCAACTATGGAGAATACATTAGGTTCTTATAAACTTTCAAATTCCATCATTTCTTATTTAAGAAAGCAACTTTCTTAGTTGTCATTTATTACAAAATAGAAACATTTTTTTCCTCTCTTGGTTAAACAATTTCCCAAGTAATTTTTTATCAATAGATTTTTATAGTTCTATATTCTTCCAAATGTAAAAAAGGTGGTTAAAGATCAAATCATCTTAGGTAAATGATATAGAAGATTGAATCTTTTCTGCTGAAGATTCAAAGAAAGAAACATGTAGCTTTCCAAAATTCACACTTTTGACAACTTAATCTTCTTGCGTGAAACTTTTGGAAGTAGTCATTGAAGTATTTCTAAAAAAGTATGAGAAGTGTTTTGAGGAAACCATAATTATACATTAAATATTATTTAATGCATTTCATCAATTTAGAAAACCACAGTTTATTTATCTTCTTGAAGTTTAAGTTATCTTTGACTTTATACATTGACATATACAAGAGAAATTTAGCTTCCCATAATACCTTTCTTCTGATATTTCACTTTTGATAGACCTTGATCCAATACCTTCTTTCTACTTTTCCAAAATTACCCTTTTTCTATTGATGTCGGAAAAGAAAACACCAATATAGGACACTACAAATAATAGTAGTAAACAACATTAAAGAATCATAAATGCTGCATCTTACCACATTATGTCTAGTACGAGTACAAAAGCTACCTCATTCATTTATTGGAAACTCAAACTGATATATCCCAAAGTACCAACAAAATTTGATTTCATGTTCAGTATTCAGAAGACAACCTCATGTTATATCTTAAAATATGTTTATTTGTATAACATGTAGTATTATGTTTATTATTGTAACCAAAATACCTTGGGAGATATTCGAACTAGAGTTGCAGTAAAAAGAGAAAAGAAAAACTCGTTGAGTTGAAGATAGTGCTGTTCATTGGTAAGGACCATCAAATTGATGAAGGGCAGTGAAGAGGACCAGGATAATTATGAAATGGATAAAGCAACACAAGCAAGAGAACTGTTGTGGCAAACCGCAATCAATGTATGAATAGTATTTTCCCATTGTAGAAAATTCTATCCATTTGGCAGCTTCATGGAATAAAAGGCGTGTCTCGTTGAAATTGTGGGAACGTGATAATAGATATGTCTGTCAGTTTACGGATGAAGATTTCACGTCTGAAATTCTCTTATGTCCACACATACAAGTAAAAATCACTTGTGTCCACAATCATATCCTACTCCTGACCAATACTAGAGAAATTGTGTGCTAAAGTATGACTTAATCTTAGATATCGATTAATAACAATATGTATAGACAGATATGTTGGGCTCCCTATCTGATATGATGAAAAATTTTGATAAAAATAAACGCCAATTTTTCTATTTTTCTAAGTTGCTTCTAAGCATATAACTGAAAGACTATTGTATTAATGTAGATATCAGATATCCTTCTCCAATAGGGGATTTAAGGGATGACAGTGTATAGAGTGCCCGGGTGACAGTGTATTTACACTATTCGAATTGAAATAAAATATGATCATGATTCACTTTTATTCAAGGATAAATGCACCCAAAGTTGTGCTCTTACACCTAAAACAATTTTCCATGGCTATGAATGGGTTATGAGTTGGTCAATCCTCAAGCAGGAACCCAAGAAGAAAGAGCAAATAGAATACGCCCTTTCCATCCTTGCAAAACCCACTTGCCATCCTCATCAACTGTAAAATCTTTATGATATTCCTTCTTCACCATTTCCTTTACTCTGTTCACGATCTCTGTGGCCAGTGGAAGTTGCTTGAACCCTGCTCTCTGGTTCCTAACCTGCCATTGCTTGTAGGTCTCTGGCCTTTCAACCCTCTCTGCCCCCTCACATGCTATGGCATTGATTGCGTCCCTTCCAAACAACCCTTTCTCAAACATAAGCCTAGATGGATCTTCCCGAGGCACATTAGCTTCAAACATATCAAACAATGCTGAGAAGTGGAAGAGTGCTTCCCTGAACCTTGTCAGGAAGAATGGTGCATTGTAGGTGCCATTGACAACCCCGTGCATGAAGAGGGTTGGATTGATCCTCCTGATCAACCTCAGCACAGCATCTCTTGGACAGTTTGCAGTCACAGTTTCATCCGACAGGTGCTTCAATCTGTACAAACAGTTAACTACAGTGACTTCACTTCTATCAAGTTTGAGATCCTCAAGTCTTATAGTTTCCCATTTCTGAGCAAGGGAATTGTACTCAAATGGGACCCCAAACCTCTTGCAGTACTTCTCTAGGCGCCGCCCCGTCTCCTCTACCCTTTCTGCTGGCCTAAATCCTGGCTGAGGAAAATCAATTCCTGTTATACGAAGTCTTGGAGGACCTCCTTTTCTCTCTGAAAGCCGTTGGATGAGGCAAGGCCACTGGAAACCGTAGGCAATCCCAAAGTCAATAATGTGAACACTGCTTTCACTTTGTGACAACTTCAGAATAGTACGGTTAGCCAAGAAATATGACATCCAGTGAAATGGTGATGCTGTGACATACACTCTGTAAGCTTTCAACATATCTGCAGCAGATGCTGAATGAAAGAGCATGAACTTTGGTGTTCCAGCAGCTAACCTTGTCTCTAGGCCATCGGCAAAGTAGTGAGCCAAACGCTGAAGTCCATCGCCTAAAGGTGAAGAGTGCTGCCTAATCTGCTTCAGGATTTCATTTGCAGTCCTTGGGTCAAAGCTAGCCACAGTTTGTGCGCATTGAGATAGCAAAGTCCATAAATCCACCGTTGTTTTTGCACTTTTTCCCTTGTTGGAACCTTTCTTCGAACGTGTTGTCTTCCCATTAGATCCTCCTGAATCAGCAATCTGTGATGATGACGGTTCAAGGTCAGACTTAAAAATGGCTGGAGTCTTGCCATCCTTGCAAAGCAGCACTTCATCGAACATGCTAGATGGCTCCGAATCATCAGAGTAGACAGCTGAAAGTTTATTGCTTCTCTCCTCTTCTTCATGTGAGACATCATCGTTCATGAGATGGCTCCTCTTCTCCCTTGATCCTATGGCTGTCCTCGTCACACTCTCCACCTTGTTCTGCGACTGAATCAACTTCCAGGCTCCATTTGAAAAATGGAACCTAGCTTGTGCCTCTCTAATCAGATCAGGAGCAACATAACCGTGTTCCGGAGAATTATGCAGCAATCTTTGCAGGAAAGAAGACTCAAAATCACCAGCACCGTTATTAAACCAATCAGACTCACAAGAATTGTCTGTGGTATAACTGCTATAACTCTCAGAACTGGTGGTTCCACCAAAATTATCATCTGGGTCAGGGCTATCATTAAATTGACGAGGTGATGATGATGGGTAACTATGAACCAAAGCATCATAGAATGATTTTTCAGCAGCCTGGAGTCTCAAACAATCCTGCAACATGCAGGGTTTGCGCTCCAAATCATCCTCTTCCTCCATAAGGATATCACTTATGTACCTGAGCATGGGATTGGAGTATTTAGTACTCTCTGCGTGTTCCACGTCAGAGCTTGTACCAGAAGAGGGAGCATAATCCGTGGCAGTCTCTGAAGGGGAACGTGAATCATCCAACTTGAACTCACCTACCCTGTTCTGATTCGTAAACAAGGAGACGGAACCGTTTTCAAATATAAACCCATTTCCCGAACCAGGAAAATTATCCAAAAGGGAATCCATGGAGAGCATGCTGGTAGCCAGAATAGAATTCGAACAAAAAAAAACTGTGCTTTCCACAGAGATCTAGTTTCTAAGTTGCTTGGCTATAGCAGGCAAGAATCTTTGACCAAGCAGAATCTTCTACCACCCCAAAGACAAAACAAGAACAGATCAAGTAAACAATAAGAATGAAGGAAATTTGAGAGATCTAACCAAGACAACAGTGACTCAATTCCTATGTTTTTGGACAATATAGATTGTAACGAAGAACAATGAAGGTGTGAATGGGAGACAGAGACAGAGGAACTAGTTTTGTGAGTTGTTACGGACCAGACAATGCAACTAAAGAGTGAGAAGAAGGGTCCTGAATGGGATTATCTCTTTGTATTAATACATATATAATAGAGTGGGGATATGTTGAGCCCATTCAATAATAAATATTCATTCATAATTCAAATAATAATATTCTTAATCAAATTATTTTAACTTAAAATTCTAATTTATATTTTTATATTATTAAAATGAGTTGGAAAGTGGATTTATCACTTTTTTTTTAGGTGTTAAAGTAATATTTTTTATATAATATTAATTTACAAGAACAAACCTTCGCTCTTTTTTAGTGGTTCTGAAGCTTCTAGGAAGGTGTGTACGTGTTTTTAAGGCGCGGGTCAGACTCACAGGAACGTCACGCAATTTTTCACCAATCTATCTTCCTGTAGTTATCGTGAGAATAAATTATCAATTTAAAAGTTGAAAATTTGATTTAATATTTAAGATTAAAACATGGACATCAATTATTTTAATTTAATTAGTCAATTTTATAACATCATCCCATTGTAATGTAGTAAATTTTTTTATTTTTGTAATTGTTTTTAAAACTTGATAATAGATTATTTTAACTGTTTGGCCTTGTACAATATTTTTGCTCACAATGATCAAAATTAAAATATTATTTAGTTTTACTATAATTTAAAAATTATTTATTTATCAGTCGTTATTTTAAGAATAACAATTAAAAAAATTATTAATTAATTTGATTCCTAATGTTATTAAAAAAAAGTAAATGTAATCTTTTTAACTTCACTAGAAATTGACTGAAGGGGATGGTCAAACACAATTCTAAATGCAATCTTTAACAACAAATTATTGTTTTCCTCTTTTAAGTTAGTACAGTCTATTCCTTTGACTTTTAACATGTTAATCAATTTGAATATAACAATTATCACTAATTGGATCCTTGTTTTATATTAATCAATCAACTTGGTCACTAGAGAAATAATTTAATAATTGTCAGAATAAAAATAAAGTAATAAACCTTGGCAACTAGGAGTAAAATATCATATTATTGCATATTTTAGTGATTATATTTCACACTTTTCCAATATTTATCATTTTGAAAGCTAGTTCTAAGTCTTACACTAAAATACTGTCATCAAAATTGTAACAAATACACATGAAAACTGATTAAAAAAACGTAAACGTATAATTAATAAAAGTGGATAAGCATGTTGTACGAACAAATAAAACTCCATATGTCGGTTTATACAGAAAGAAAGAAAGAAACATGAAATCTCGTGTCTATTTTTGTTTTAGTTTACCTAGAAAGAAATAAACGTAAAATTCGAATAAATATGTTTACTAATCAGTTAGTTTTGACTAGAGAGGAAAAATTATAATTAATCAAAATAAATTATTTTACATTTTAATCATGTCATTAATTTTTTAATCATGTCATTAATTTGAATTATTTATTATCATATGCAATTATTAATACTGGTGAAAATTTGAAATATACATAATTTTGAATTTTTTAATATAACTATTTTATATTTAAAAAGACAAATTTAACCCTAAACAATTATGTTACACGTCACTATTTTAAAAAATTGTCAGGTTTGATTTTTAAATATCTATATATATATATATATATATATATATATATATATGATTTAAAAATTATAAAAGGTATTATAATTATAATAATCTCTTTTAACTTAAATAATTTAATGACATTTTTTTTCATAGGTATTTATGAGAGAAGAAAATAAGATATATTAAATTTTTTATAAGTTAAAATTAACTTACACATATTAATTTTTAAAAATTTAAATAGAGCTTTAAAAAATTTAAATAAAAAAACTTATAAACTTATTGTATGTATCTATAACATTATACTTGACCTTATTACGGAAAACGTTTTATTACATATAATGTAAACATTTATGTTGTATGAGAATTATTACTAACACGTTTGCTTGTTTTAGTCTTTTAAATACATTTCTTATCATTAACTTAGATTTATGAGAAATCATAATTTTTCTTTATAATTAATCATTTAATTACTTTTTCTTCCGATTTTTTTTTTAAATTAATCATTCATAAAATACAAGTTAACAACGTACTAGAAAATGTATTGTTAATATTTTATATTAATATCTTTTCTTGTTAAAATCGTGTATGACTTACACTGTTTATTTATTTATGTAATTAAACTTTTTTTAATTCATTTTAGAGATTATTAAAGATTTATATTATTATAAAATTTTTTATCATCTTATAATACATTTATTATTGATACGATAGTTATATCATTTATAAGGTATTAGATAAACATAAATACTTATTACTGTAATTTAAATGTTAATACAGTTTGAGGTAAACTTTTTGTATATAGCAATCAGAATTTTATAAATATAATTTAAATATTTTGGAAAGTGTAATAAGATCGATAAGTGATTTATAGTGAAAAATATATAAGCAAAGGTGTTTGAAAGGTTTGATGTAATAAAAACACTAGAAAAATAAAAAATATAGAAAGAAGTTTCATGAGCCATATTGTATACAGCGACAAATCAAGTATATAATGTATTGTAATTTACTTGACATCTTTTAGGCTATCTTTGTTTCCAACAACGGAAGCATAACGAACGAAACATAAAATTCGAAAAACGAAATATAAAATATAATAAAAAAAAGAAAAAAATCTTTCTTAAACTTTATCTTTCCTTATGTCGAAGATTCGTATCTAAAGTTAATTTCTACGATTAAATAGAAGTATTAATTTCATTATAATTAAATAATATATAACAAAAATGTTTATCTTTTATTCTAAAAAATAGATAATTAAAAAATATATAATAATTAAATTTATAATAAAATAAAAAATGTTAAAATAAATTTATAAAATAATAATCTTAATAATAATAATTTATTTTTAACTTTAATTTTATTTTATTTATTAAAAAAATTTATCAATTTCACTTATCACATCACTAATTAACTTTATAAATTTTTCTTTTAATCCAAATATATATATATTTTTATCTCAAATTCACACATTTTCACGGACTCAAATCCTTAAAATAAGTAAAATAAACTACTTCTAAAAATTAAGAGTTATTTTAATATTATTTTTTCAGCAAAGGAAATGTGTAGGAGTGGATAGAAAATAATTTTCAGTGTCTAATGTATGGTAATTTACTTGGTCTCACTTAAAATAGGTAAAATAAATTACTTCTGAAAATTGAGAGTTTTATTTTAAGAATAATCTCTTTACCAAAGAAAATGTGTTGGAGTGGATAGAAAACAATATAGGAAATGATCTCAAAAACAAGAAGTAGTGAGAGAAGGTTCGTTAGTCAAAACAAAAGCTCACTCATGTTGAACGGGCATCCTTGACCACCAAGTCATTGACTAAAGCGTGCATTGATTAATTAAGTACAAATTATTGATAAAATATTCTTCGCCTCAACTTCTCATACCTCAACTAATGTCACAGATTAAATCTTTAAAGTGATCATGAAACATTATTGCATCTCTAAAGTCTTTATTTTACTATGAAGCTCTTTAATTCTTTCAAATATTTTTTTTTTTCTTTAGCAATTACTTCCCATTAGAAAATTCTTCCACTCCAAACTTCGACAACATTCTTTTAAGTTTTAAAGTGAATTTGATATTAGATTTAAACAGATCCATTCCCCCTCAGCCCTAATTCATGTTTTTGTCCAGACTTTTTGTTTTCTTTTGTTTGCTCTCCAAGTTATGGATGCAATCACTTTAATCAATCTTGACTCTGATTTTGTTCATTTTCAACTTCAGAGAATCTGGCTGGGTGAAGCTGTCTTGTCTTGTGTTCCAAAATAGAATATTCAATGGCGAATTAAATAGAAAATAATGGTTAGGTAAACGAGAAATGAATCAGATGGCAGATCTGCTGTATTTGGATTGATGATACTTATCGAAACAAAATCTATAAAAACAAAATGGAGAATATATAACAGGAATAAAAAAATTGAAAATAAAATAGATCCATTTATATTATGAAAATGATATTTTAATGAATTTGAGTGAGAAAAAGAGAGGAAATGGTGTTCCTTTCAGTGGGTAGCCGTCAGCACAGGAAAAGGGCAGAGACAGTGCTATGGTTGGACTTGAAAGAATCAAATGTGGTCTTATTTCTTGAATTGATAGACAAATTTGTGTTGTTTGTGATTAGTAATCTGAAATGAGTTTGGAATTTGAAAAGTAAAAGATATATGGGTCTTGTTTATTATTTTGTTTACACCTTTGGTCCACTCCATGTATGATTGTTTTGTTTTTTGTTCCTTGCTATGTCCTTCCATTAGCAAATGTATGATAGTTTAACCTCATTGATTCTAGGGTTTATTGAAGAATAAAGAGTTGATTGAGGAAAAGGACAGATACATGGGGAGGAGAACATAAGATTATGTATCTGTCAACGTCAAAGATGACGAAGTAGTGAAAATTGCATCGTGAGTGGAGATTCATGGCGTGGGTGTTGGGTTGAGGAAAAGACTATTTTAGATGAAGGGAGTCACAGAGGATATATATATATATACTAAATTACTCATCAAAAACCTAGTTTGCCTCTCCCAGCTTTAACTTTAGCCAAGGTTGATTCCACTTAGTTTCCCCTTCATACATTATTATATTTAACAAAAGGATTCTATCCATTATTAGCCTATTTCATCTTCTAAAACTATTTTTTCATTTATTTGAAAATTAATCTTAAAAATATTATATCATCTTGATTTGTTGTAATGAATTAAATGCATTTTTCCATTTAAAATTGTTCAAAAATTTGATTGGCTAAAGTTTCTTTGTCAATTTCGTACTACTTTTTTCGAATTTAAAAATTGATACAGTTTTAAACTATTTTTCTTAGAGATAACTTAGAAAGAATAACGGGACATAGATTCTAAGAAGTTGGCTGAATAATTTTATAATATCTTTATATATATATA
>Ga0099825_1010447_pt1 | contig 10193 bp, 4 predicted proteins | sample SiratroredBW_FD_76838 | JGI IMG/M metagenome (GOLD analysis project Ga0099825, IMG submission 76838) | Root nodule microbial communities of legume samples collected from California, USA - Siratro red BW | ecosystem: Host-associated > Plants > Roots > Nodule | place: USA: California | collected... | reverse complement strand
GTGACGGTTTTCAGGGTTGGAAGTGACGAATCCAACTTCTAAGGAGCCTTCGAGAACAGTCAAGACTTCAGTGGCGCGAGGGTGCGTGTGAGGAGGGTTAATGCCCCACGGGGCATAGTCAATGCGAGCAATGGAGATGTCGAGAGTGTTCAATCCTGGAAGCTGAGTAACAAAAACTGGTGTCACTTTGGAGCCAGCAGGGTTTGTGGTGTTTCCTGCTATGTGAAGACCGCTGAAGAAGAAGTCATTGGCCTCAACAAGTTTTGGATCTTTGCATGCCAAGCCGTTCACCAACACTGCCATAATTAATCATGGGGAAGTGTTAGAATCTTGTTGTATCTATTGCAAAACCTTTTAATACTATGACAGTAACATTGTTGTACATTACTTTCTATATGTTTGTATCACGTTATTATCTCACTTTTTTTTTCTCCTTTCATGAATTTCAAGTCTACAGTGCGCTTAAACATGCAAGAGTGAAAATAAAGCTCGCCTTTTTTTACAAATATACAAAATTTAGGGTTTTGAAATAAAATGCCAAGACAATAGTGCATATGCATGCATGTATCTGCTGTACCTTTCTCTTCTGGGTCTGCCACACAGAAATCTTGGAGAGTACTGGTAGCAGATGTTAAAACAACTGAAAGTGAAAGAGCCAAAACTGTGAGGAAAAATGAGGGATTAGCCATTTGACAAGAACAGAAAGCACTAGTGGAATTTGCAGTTGCAGGAATTATATGTTTTAGTAATAGCTGGTTATTGGTGGATGAAGATGATACATAACATTGCATTGAGGCCTTTTTATAAACAATGTATATGTGAAGCCACATATATGCCGCCATACTTAAGAACAGAATTGGTCATCTTTGAAGTGGTAAGAATCACGTAGTAGGGCTTTGCTAAACCTGGTCTGTGTACTGATTAGAAATATTTTATACTACGGATAATGCCGGCGATGATGCCATTCGGCTATACATTACAACAAAAGAATCTCAGAGGATTAATTTTGTTGATAATTATTGATTAATCTAATTGAAGCAGCAAACACTTCCATTTGTAAAGAAATATACTCTACAAGAAGAAAGTGAGTGACCAATAAGGGTATTCTAAATGCATGACAACAGTCCTGATTTGGTTTGGAGCTGTTGTATGTATTATAGTTCTAGGAAATTTCTTGGTCAAGCTTTTGACCAAGACTAAGTATACGTATGGGAGGAGATACATTACGAGTACATATTTCAGATATACGACAAACAATACATGGAAGAAAGAAAAAGAGGGAAAAGAGAGTATGAAATTTAGAAATATGATTAATTAATAGATATAAAGCACTATAAAACTCTTTCACTTTTCTTACTGGTGTGAAAACAAGTTCATGGCGATATTTAACATTTTTCTTGACTCTTATAAGAGTTCTTTGGGCTAAATTGGATTAGTTTGTTTAGTTGAAAGTTGATTTTTATTGAATATTTGCATGCAAAGCATTTAGAGATTTTACGGATATGAGGTTATTAAAATAGCTTTTGAAACATGTATCAGATATTTTGAACTTATTTTCAAAAATTGTAGAGTTTTAATGTTAATAGATTTTAATATCTTTTGAGAGAAACTATCAACTTTGAAGATTAATTTAGAAGAAAAAAAACATGCCGATAGCTTGGGCTTTTGTTTCCCCGTCCACTGAGAGCTTGGTGAAAATCCTATTTACACTCCACTTATTTTCTCTTTCTTCTGTGGTATCTCTCTTTCTTAGTTTTCTGCTTTCTTAGTTTTCTGCATAAGGATTGAAATATCTCTTTTATATTTTCTATTATTTTTTTTTCAATTTTAAAATGATAAAATTTGAAGACTCATAATATTTAGTTTTTAACTTCAGATTTGCGTAGGAAAAAACTTTCAGTCTTACGTAAACATATTTTGTAATACAAACAAATATATTATAAAAAAAATAGTTTTTTAACATATAGTTACATTTCAGACTAATAATAAACACTTTATTTTCTTTGTACATAAGTTTTTTTTTTAACTTTTAAAGGAGTATACTAAAATTAATTAAAGAAAATGATAACTTGAAAGTGACATAATGTTGAAAGAAACTTTCATTGAAGACACATTTCTAAAAATAAAGTAATTCTACAAATGGATGATTATAATTATTTTAATTTTTTATGCATGACAGTTCTATGCATGTGCAAACAGCGCAAAAGATTAAAATGAAAAGGAATCTTTGTCCTATTTTTTGATCAGGAGGATGCCGAGGAAATTTCCTAGTTGTCTTTCTTCCTCTTTTTTATTTTTTTTTATTTTTTGGTTTTTCATCAATCCTTTCCAATTTTTTGTTTCATTCCACACCAAACACCTACTTCACCCAACAATTTCATATTAAGGATCTAGACGCCACTTGTTTCTCATCTTTTCAAAAGATAGTAAGATTTTAATATTTTCACACTACAAGAAAGTAATTTCAAAGCATCTACCAATTTTAAAATATTTTTTATGAAGAATACGTTTCAGATATTAGTTTGTAAAACAATTTAGAGAAGAAAAAATAGGATAGAAAATGACAGAGAGGAGTTGCATAAAGATATTTTGCGGGACAGCTTGCAAACCCACTTTTAAAGCTGACCAGCCCTTTTAGGATAAATATCTATTTATTTCTAAGTTTGATGAAATTCCATTCAATATTCTTTCCTTTATTCATATTAGACAATTTATTTCGAACCATATAAAACACCCTAATACTATGTATCTTTCTCATACAGTTATAGAAATTGATGGATGTTAGAAGTTATGCAAAAATAATAAAAACATATCAAGTATAATTTCGTTAAAATATGAAAGTGTGACTATAGTTTACCCCTTACTTTTAAACATACAAATGTTGATGATTTATAATTGACCAAAATAATGAATTTAATAGTTGATGTATCATTACCTAGTTTCTTCATATTAAAGAGGATATTGATTAATAAATTGTTTTCTCAATGATCACGCAAATATAATATATATATATATATATATATATATATATATATATATATATATATATAGACACACTAAAATGTATCATATGCTATGTTTTTCTTATACTTGTGCTAGTTTTCTTAAAAGAAACAAAAAAAAAAGAAATACAAATAGTAACAAATGGTTGAATTAAAAATTATGAGTCTAGTTTCTCTTTTAAATACGGTTTCAAGTACTAATTTTATATAAAAATATTTAAAAAAGGACTAATCTATTATAACGATGTACTTAAATACAATTGTCTCAAAAAAAAACTAATCCATTATGGAATGTTTTTTGCCAAAATGTAAAATGTGATATCGTTTATTAATTCTTAACAACTCCCAAATCATTTAAATAAAAGGTGTTCGTTGATTTATATTACGTCGGCCAATTAGAGAATTCAAATCAAACCAATTAAATTAATTCAAATTTTTAATTAAATTAAATATGATATAACTCAAATCAAATCAATCATATACAATAATGATTGGTTCAAGTATTAGAATTTGTGATTTACAATTCGAATAAACCAAAAACCAAATAAATGATATTTTTATTAACTATTATATATAAAATTTTATGATATAATTATATAAATATTTCTATCATTTTATACAAGTCCTATGAAAATGACAGTTATAATTTTCCTTTAATACAAAAAAAGCATGATAAATAATAAAGCTAAGAAAAAAAGATTAAGTGTGATATGAGAATATTTTTAAAATTCCAAAAGCAAAATACTCCATCCATACGCCTGAATAATGGCTCCATCATATGATGCCACCCTTTACAACTCAACTTGCGGGACAACTTCCCTGCTGATTCCTTTCCTTCAGCCTTTTTTTTTTCTTTCCTCCCACTTTATTTTCATTTCTTCCGGTGTTTCGCATAGCAATTATCAACATCATAGTTATAATAACCGTCTTCTTATTCTTAACAACCAATCATTATAATGGCACTACACAAATTAACCAACCAAACCGTTGTATTCACGTTTTATTCGTATCAAAAACAGCGTATTGTGAAATGCTCAGACAATTTTAGAAGGACAAATCATCAGTCTGTCTAAGCTTGCCCAGCCAGGATAAATCACGCACGTATGGAACAGCATGTCAATGAAAACCTAAAACAATTACTTCGTTTATAGGAAACTTACTATAAACAAGAGATATCAAAACAGGAGGTGAAGAGAAAAAACATGTCACTAACTATTACAAACATCCAAGACTTGATCTCTCAAGAACAGAAACATTGTCAACAAAACCCAGTTTATACAATGTCAACAATCAATAATACGCATACGCATTAACGAGTCAATCTAATTTGACTGCATCACAATTAAAACTTACACCACTCGTTCAAAGCCAACCACATTGATATTTGAAACAATTCTTAAAAATGAAGGAGTGTCTTAAGCAGCAATTTCCTCTTCTTCGTCTTCCTCCTCGTACTCATCCTCATCAGCAGTAGCATCCTGGTATTGCTGATACTCAGCAACAAGATCATTCATGTTACTCTCAGCCTCAGTGAACTCCATTTCGTCCATTCCTTCCCCAGTGTACCAATGCAAGAAAGCCTTGCGCCTGAACATAGCTGTGAACTGCTCACTAACTCTCCTGAACATCTCCTGGATTGAAGTCGAATTGCCAATGAAAGTGGAAGCCATTTTAAGACCCTTAGGCGGGATATCACACACGCTGGACTTCACGTTGTTAGGTATCCACTCAACAAAATATGAAGAGTTCTTGTTTTGCACATTGATCATTTGCTCATCTACCTCCTTTGTGCTCATCTTACCACGGAACATTGCTGATGCAGTCAAATAACGACCGTGACGAGGATCAGCAGCACACATCATGTTCTTAGCATCCCACATTTGCTGTGTTAATTCAGGAACAGTCAAAGCACGGTACTGCTGGGATCCTCTAGATGTCAAGGGTGCAAACCCAACCATAAAGAAATGGAGCCGGGGGAATGGGATAAGATTAACAGCAAGCTTGCGAAGATCAGAGTTCAGTTGCCCAGGGAAACGTAGACAGCAAGTAACTCCACTCATGGTAGCAGAAATCAGGTGGTTAAGGTCACCAACTGTAATCAAAAGAAGGAAATATTTAATTAGAAAAAATGAACTTTCAACTAATCTCCTGTTTGCTTCAAGGCCCCAAAGATTTATTCATAAACTAACAGTTGTCTGGTTAATTATGGAGGTATCAAAATCGATCCAGCAGTGAGCAGAAATGTATTAAGAACTGAAAAATTAAGGTGCTCAGGTGGGTAAATTAGATTCAGGTGAAAGAAGAACAAAAAATCTAACCTTCAAAATATTTCTATTTTAACATCCAAATAATATCAATTCTTCTAAACTTACTTTTAAAATAACGTCCCAAAACACAGCAATTTTAGTAAATTCAATTCTTTCGAAATCAATTGCATAAAAATCTCAAATAAAGCGAACATATGCCATTAGAGATAGTGACTGAAAACCAAATTGATAGAAAAAGTTAAACAACAACACCACCAGCAACGAGCAAGACACAAGACCTAACCCCACTTGAATAACCCCCATGGCCCCACCAACAAAACGACACTTCATCCCTGCTAGAATAAACTTCTCCATAAAACTAGGACAAAATAAAAATAAGATAAACGAAATCAACGTCTCCCACAAGCTAAAACTATCTTATACATAACCTAATTGCAAGGAATTTTCTCTTAACTTTCCAAAAGGTTGATTTTAACTTACACAGAAGTTAATTTTACTTTGTTCCTATTTCCTTCCTACAACCGTTAATGAAGTAAATTATCCACGCAGGGACTTAACCCAATTTAAATCGTGAAATTGAAAGTAAAAAAAGTCAATTACAGTAAACATTTACTCAACTATTCAGCAAACCAAAACAACAGAACAACACCAACAAAATAAACAGTGATTAATAAAAAGAGAAACCAGAAACTCACAGGTGGGTGTAGCGAGCTTGAGGGTCCTGAAACAAATGTCGTAGAGAGCCTCATTGTCCAGAACCATACACTCATCAGCATTCTCTACAAGCTGGTGAACAGAGAGCGTAGCATTGTAAGGCTCCACAACGGTGTCAGAAACCTTAGGAGAAGGAAACACTGAAAACGTCAACATCATCCGATCTGGATACTCCTCACGAATCTTCGAGATCAGAAGCGTCCCCATGCCGGAACCCGTTCCACCTCCAAGAGAATGGCACACCTGAAACCCTGCCACGTCACCACCAGTCCAGTTCGATCAAAACACGCTCAAATCAATCAAAATCGAGGAGTAACAGGGAAATTTAAAAGTAGGGGGTACCTTGCAAGCAGTCGCAATTCTCGGCTTCTTTGCGAACGACGTCGAGGACAGAGTCGATGAGTTCGGCGCCTTCAGTGTAGTGGCCTTTGGCCCAGTTGTTGCCGGCGCCGGACTGGCCGAAGACGAAGTTGTCGGGGCGGAAGATCTGGCCGTAGGGGCCGGATCTGACGGAGTCCATGGTGCCGGGTTCAAGATCCATGAGGACGGCGCGTGGAACGTACCTTCCGCCGCTGGCTTCATTATAGTAGACGTTGATGCGTTCGAGTTGGAGTTCGGAGTCGCCGCTGTACTTTCCGGTATGGTCGATGCCGTGCTCGTCACAGATCACCTCCCAGAACTTGGCTCCGATCTGGTTCCCGCATTGCCCTCCCTGGATGTGCAAGATTTCTCTCATTTTCGGTCGGAGAGTGTGGAAGAGTGTTAGAGAGAGAGGGAATTAGGGTTTGAGGAAACTGAGGATTGGGTTTGAAGGAAATGGAAATGAACGAAAGGGGTCAATGCTGGGGAGATTTTGAAGGGTCGGTTTGTTTCGTAATATTGCAATATCCTGAGGGCCTTTTCGGAATAGATAGGATTTTTTTAAATGATAGTGCTTTGCTGTGCTGAGCTGTGAATTGTGATAAGGAACCAAACCAAACGACACTGTTCTGGAACCGTTTGATCTTTCCCTGTTCTTGCCAACACCAGAGACCGTTACCCTTTCTCTTTCCTTTGTGTGGTCTCTTAAAAAAAATCAATTTAATAAATTTTTGCATCAAAAACCAAAATTACAAATTTATTACACTTAAAAAAATTAACCATATATTAAATCTAAAATTTATAATTTTTTTAAGAGTTGTAGTAGTTTTACCGGAATGTATACAATAATATTTTTTACGCTCATTATCTATATCCATCAGATTATTTATATATAGAAGGGTTTTTTCATATGATCAAATGTAGAAAGAGCAGTTGGACCAAACGAAATTCTTAGTTTGGACTTTATAAATGGGGAAATGAAAGAGTGGTTCATTTTGGAAAATTTTAATGGTACGAGAATGGATATTGCCAATAAAAACTGGGGCGAACTGAGTAGGTAGTTTATTTATTTATTTCATGAATATTCCGGTTTGAATTATAATTTATTAAGAACTATGGTGTGGAATATTAAAATGGCAGTTGAATGAGTGAGGTGGGCCGGTGAGAATTGATGGCTTAGCCCAACCCAGCTGTCAATGATTTCTCCAATTTTTTGGATCTAACGTTTCAATGTAAGGTCACGGGTGGTTGATGAGTTTTGAAATAAATAAAAAATATGTTTAATATAATTTTTTGTCTAGTTTTGTTTAAAATAAAAAATATGTTTGATATCATTTTTTTCCAATTTTTTTTCCAAAATGTAATGTTGTTTCTCAGTTTTTATTTACTCACTATAGTTTTTAATTTTATTAAAATGACTTGTAATTTTTGTTAGATTGATTGTTAAAAGGGTAATGATATGACAGATGAAAATTAACATAAAGAAGAAGAAAAATTTATGAAAAACCCTAGAAAGTGTGTGAATTGCACGTGTAAATGGGGGAGTTTGATTAAGAGGATTTAGTTGCATAAGGAAAGTGCGAGGTTTAGCGAAGAAATAAACAAAAATAAATAATTTGGAATTTGAAAGATAAAAGAAAGACACAAAAGATGTCTTAATTTATTCATATTTGGTTCTTTCATGTTACTAAAACTATGCAAGACTCATCTCAGACATCCTACTTCTGAAAAGAAACCAAATTTGTGTTGCCAAACTTGATTAACCTTGCAGAGCAAAATTCAAATCAGATTTTTTTTTTTTTTCTGTGGTATTGCATTCTAAGGTTAACTATAACATTAATATTCAAGAAAAATTAAGATCATAATTTACAACAAGCAAATATGAATTCACATGATAGAAATTATTACAAGGTTAAAAGACTATTATTCTTTCTTTTTAGTGAAGTATTTACGATTTCATATTAAATGAATACAGGTACATTCTTAAATTTCACTTTATATTTAGTCTATTCAACAACCTAGATTTCAATTCAATCAACTATTTATACTTAATATTTGAGTATGCATAAATTCTATTCCATCAAATTTTGATGAATGCACTTTTATTTTTAAAGTGATAACTCTCTAAGGTTTTTATGACAAAGAAAAATACAAGACAATCCCTTTTTTCCCTCACCATTTACTCCTTCGTCCAATAAATTAATATTTGTCTACAAAGAACCATAGAAATTTGATATTGTTATTTGCATTTATTTACTCACAATATCATTGTAAATAAAATAATACCTCTATTTAAAAATGAATGAATGAATAAATAAATAACAAAATAGAACCAATTGTGAAAAAAAAAAAAGAGTGAAAAAACAGTCTATTAAAAAAAATCAAAATACCTTTAAAGAATAAAAGAAAAAAAACAAAACGCATCGTGTCAGACATTCCCTGTACCCTCGCAAAAATAACGTAACTTTCTCTAACAGTGTATTTAGTGGGTGGAATATGATTTTTTTTTTCTTAGTTTGTAAAGTCCTTAATAATTATTCTATTATGCTTTGACTTCTCAAGAATTCATGGAATAAATTGTTCAAAATTTAGTATTGACTTTAAATTTTCTTATATGCTTTTGAAAGATGGTAAATATACTCATCTTATAGCTAATATATAAATTAATTATAAATTGGCCTTATTTTGATTTGATGTTATATTCACTTTAATAAACATATATGTTAAGAAACATGAATCTAATAGCAAGGAAATCTCAAAATTTGTAACCCTTCCTATAATGATAAATAATGGCATTTTCTAATTCAGATACCCATTCTATATTTTTCAATCTTCTCTTTCACAAGCTATCTTCTTTATTTCTATGTTTTTCTTTATATACCTCCTTAATTTTAAAATCTGATCATATTAATTATGAGAAATCAAAAAATATTTTTATTTTATTAAATTTTATTAGATTTTCAAAAAAATAAATTTCTATTTACTTTAAATACCTTTCATTTTTTATTTATTTTTAAGTTTTGTTCATCTATCTTTAAGAGTCAGTTAAAAAAAAGTTATTCACTCAACTTATTTTATTATATAATGAATATTTATGTTTGAATATTTTGAACTTATATCACTGTTTGACTTTAGAATTGTCTTAGAGATTTAACTTTTTAAATAAGGAAAACTAAATTTAATCTTCATATAGTATCCCATATTAGAATATCTAAATGTGAATGAAACGTGGTCCAAATTTTAATTTATTGTAGGAATGTTATTTGATAAAATTGTTAATGTGAAGAATGGAATGAGTATGAAATTGAGATCATACATTTAGGATAAGGTATGAGTTGTAGTTTGATTCTATATTAAGTATTGATACCTATATAACACCATACATCATTAAGTTTCACTAATGATGTAAGCCACATAGAGTAAGATATTAATTTGTGAGAAGCTGATGAGAAAGTTCATACACACCGAAACTGCGAGTAGACACTTGGTAATAGATGTTTGAATTTATCGTGATCATTTTTACTACATTCGTCGGTAATCTAAGTATTTAACATTATATTAGATGTTAGTCTATGATAAAACCTACTTAATACCAGTCTTCTGATAAACGTGTGTTAAATATTTTAGTGTATGAATTCATGTATAATTTATACGATTTTGTTGATATTAATATTGAAATTGAATTAAAATTTTGATAGTTGATATATGAACTTAATATCCTTTTTATTTGTATATAAGTTTTATATGTTTCATTTTACCTACATCTTCCAACGCTAAAATTTTGTTTATGATGATTGTGACTTTTTTTTTTTTTTTTACTTTATTACATTAAAAACCAGCATATACTGAT
>Ga0099825_1010444_pt1 | contig 10195 bp, 7 predicted proteins | sample SiratroredBW_FD_76838 | JGI IMG/M metagenome (GOLD analysis project Ga0099825, IMG submission 76838) | Root nodule microbial communities of legume samples collected from California, USA - Siratro red BW | ecosystem: Host-associated > Plants > Roots > Nodule | place: USA: California | collected... | reverse complement strand
TTATTGTTGCGTGGACCACAGATATAAGACCACCTACGATAGGTTATTGAGAAAGACATTAAATAAAATTACTTGGTAATAAATAATTCTTCTTTCGGACTTTTTTTTTTTGCATATAAGAAAATATTAAGGGCGTTTTTCTCCTAATTATATTACAGAATATTTTAAAATGTATTAATTACTAATTATTTATATTTTATTTTATTATGTAGTTTATTCTAACGAATGCTCACATATTCCCCCGTATCAATGACTAGTTTAATAGGGAGAACTTTTGCATAAAGGATTATCATTTGGTATATTAATTAGGTTTAGTTTCAAGTTAACCAATTGTTATAGGTGATAATTATATGCACGTCTTAAATAAAGTAAGATTTGGATTGATTTTAAATCTTAAAATAATATTTGATCAAGAAAAAGTCATATTTTGTAAGATATCAGTGTTTAATTATCACTTTGAAATATGTTATGAATCATGTAAAAATATTGTAAAAACTTTAAAATATTAAGAACTCAAATTACCGTACCAATTCTTTTGGTTGTTAATTGTTGATTTTACTTGTAACGGGAGATAATTTTTGAATTTTTGGTTAGATAAAAAAGAGGAATAAAATAAGGGGAAGAATTTTTTTTAGATGCTATTAATTAAGTGAAGAAAAACAAGTAAACCAATTTTTTTTAAAGTTCTCTTTCTTCTTTTACATATTTATTTTTTCTTAAACTAAACAATAGAACTTTCTAATTAAAAAAAAATATTTTTTATCTCCATGATTTCCATAACGGTAAATAGTATGACTGGCTTTATTAGGTTTAGGGTTTGAAGTGAAGATATTCCATTCTCATTGATGAGCATTAGCACATCATTCCAACTAATGAAAACTTGATGATAAGAATTTGTCCCTAATTTTCAAAGCCATTTCCAACCTTTGAAGAGCCATTAATATTAACTCCTGCTGCCGGCTGCAGTGTCATAGAAGAAAACATTCCACCATTAAAGGACCTTTGCATTACCTTAATTTTCTATGGGTAACTTTAATGGCCGGCAATGTGAGGTTGAAAATATTATAATTTATGGCATATGAAGTTGCTCATTCAAATGTATGTTATGCCACTTACTTAATATGCATATTATTATTGTGATAAAACTATAATTTTTATTAAAATATGAAATAAATAATACTTGTAATAATGTATATAAATTTTATCCATTGTAGTACAATTAGCAGTATTCAATTTGTCTTGAACATTTTTTTCTTCCAAAATCATGTCCCTAATATTAATAAAAAAATACTTTTATTTTTTATTTAATTCTCTTAATCTCCTTTTTCATCAATATATTTTATTGTTTTCATTTTTGTTCACTACTTATGTGAATAGTTAAAGTAACTTTATATATAAGGCAAGTTGGACAAAAATATCAATGCATTTTACTTCAAGTTAAAAAGACTATTCACAATTAAGGGTATGAATTATGAGAAAAATAATTAATCAAAGAGACATTTTATATTGAATCTTACAACTAGAACTAAAAGCAACTTCTAATTTGGGTTTTATAGTTCAGTATGTTTATCCAGCTGTGTGCTTAAAATATTTAATAATTTTAGGTTCTTGAGCATGTGATTTAGCCATGTAATGGTAACTTGAACTCTAGCTGGCATATCGATTTGGCCTGTAAGAAAAAAATAAATACTACAAAAAAAAATGTTATGTAATTGGGACAATCATTTAATGATTAATTCAAAAATATATTCAATGACAATAAAACATAATTTTAATACTAAAAATTCTTAATTTTTAAAATAGATTCTAAATTAATAAATATCTGAATTTTTTATCTCTAAATTAGTTTATACTTAATGAACTTCTTTTACATAATATTTTTTAAAACTTTTGCTTCAATAAGAATGTTTAGCATTAATTTATCAAAGATTAATTGAAGATAAGATGCTATAGACGAACTGCTAGTTTTTGATGCATTATTATGATTCTTACATAAGAAAAACCAAGTGGGTCAGTTTTCAACAGATCTTGGTCAAGTAGTTTGGATTAAGTTGATAACATAAGATCATTTGCACACGACCTTTAATTAGTCGACCTTAATTTTTTTTAATCAGGGACAAAAACATATTTAATCTCTGTGAGACACATAGTTTACCTTCATGAAATGTCAACAGCCTTTCTGTATATGCTACACATCATAGAGATTTGATTAATTTTTCATTTTTTTTATGTAAGATTACTACGCAATTCTAAACAATGTCTATTATAAGCATTTTTTTTAATTACATAAAATTAGTGAAGCTGATAAATAAATTTATTGGACCTTCAATGAAATAAATTTTTAATTGGTGACTATCTACAGTTTTCAAAATTAATTAACAATTATATTCTAGCAGTCGCCTGCCACTTTATTATAGTCTAACCTATTTACATTACAACCCTAATTTGTGAGAAGAAAATTTAAATAAATTAATTAGTAGTAGTTATTGAATTTCTATTCTATTTAATATTTACAAAGTAGAGGGAGAGGAGGAGGTGGACAAGGGTGGGGTGGTGCCGCTAAACAAGGCGTTGGAATGGTTCTGAGATGGTTATTAGTTTACTGGTTAATTAGCATTTCTGATTACCGCAAATGCAGCAATCCCTCCTTTGAAAATAGTTTTTCAACAATATAAGATTTTGATTGAGGGACAAGGCAAATCCAAAGAATATCCATGATTTGATGAAATATTTACATTGTCAATACATTCTAATTGAACTCAAAAACAAAAGAAGAAAGCAAGAGCCAAAGCACAAAAAACAAAGGAAAGGAATAAAATATTTATTTTTATAAGTAAATAATTAAATTAAAAATGAGTGTTCTAACAGTGATACTCAATTTCTCAAACAATTCTATGCTATCAGAATGAAAAGATTCAACAAATTTCAAAGTTGAGAAGTTAGCACAGGGTTGTGTATAACTGCCTACAGTAAATGAAGAAGTGATGATCACTATCTGTTCGATTCATTGTTTCTACTGTATCTGGGTTTGGCACTGTTCACTTGACTATATACCTCTGGCTTTATGGTGCTTGCAAAGGCATTCCAACCTAGAAGGTACGGCATTATATACTGCACAGAAAAGCAGCAAAAGTACAATCAAAATATGAATCAGCTAGCATAAAGGAAAATTGGATTCACTTAAGAAAACAAAATGTTGTACAACCACCTGTTTCTAAATACTATATTTTGTTTATTCAATAAACATAACCAGGAATTTTTCATTCCAAATTATAATAGGATAATGGCAATTAATATTCACTACTAGCGGAAAGAGAGAGACTTAGAAACCATACATTGAAAATTGACCTTAAAACTGCTAGCTGTGCCCTTGTAACCGGGAGATAGATGTTTTCCTCAGTTTCCTCCATGTCCGCAGGTTTTTTATAAACACCTTAGGAAATTGACATAACAGAGTCAGAACTGACGTAGATATTTGCAGCATTTAATATTTTTCCCTTACATTTCAGGTATTGGCTTAAAAATGGGTAAGCTAAATTATTACTTAAAGTGAGTACATAAAGACTAATTACTGTTAAAATATTGCATCACTAAGATATCGATTAGCAGTTAAACAAAACAGTAAACTGAATCAATCTAAGTGCGCAGAGTATCCAACAACTTCAAGATGGTATGAAAGTAAAATCAGATTGACACAATAACAGCAACAGAAGTTTATGAATAAAGAGAATTACTTAAGCTAAATGAGTGACCAGTAGCATCCAGAAGTGGCTCCAACTTCAAAACTTTTCTGACTTCAATTCCATTGCTGCATAATAACAATACAATTTTCAAAATGCTCTAAAAGATGAAGTCTCAGCAGCCATTACTTAAAAAAGAACAAAAACTCGACAGGTGAAGAGGACACTGATTTAGTTATTTAGTTATTAGTTAATACAGATGAATTCACAGAGAAAGAAACTACCTTTTCGCCTTAGCAATCTTACGGGAAAATTCCCAAGAATCCCTTGCACCAAGGCTAATTACAGTTCCCATTTCACTCACCGAAAGTGAGAATACCTGCACTCAAGCAAAGTTAACAATTACCTCATGTTCTAGGTTCAACAGAATCATAAATTCCAATGAAATCACATCAGCTTTCCTTTATGGTTCAATGGGGGAAGCCCACAAGTGGTCCTATTAAGAGAAGGTTAGAGAGAAATGGAGGCATAGTGTATTGCAAGGTTTGACATTGAATCTGAACACACTCCTTGCATATGTCATTATGGGTAGTTTTAACAACTAAGCTGTCTTAAAGGAACAATGAAATAATATCTTTATTTTTTTTTACTCAAAGAAGGGATAAAAACCAATAGGTTGAACTGGCAATGGCAAACATATAGAAGCATCAATACAATGAACAATGATATATTACGATGAGTTGCTACTTGTTAGTGATAGGATGGCATGAGAAAAGAGACCATAAATAAAATTCATGATGTACTTGATCATGTCTAATTGAAGTCTCATTCAAAAACAAAAAAATAAACCTCCTTAATTTCCTTCATTTCAGTTTTACATAATGGCCTGGTCATGAACTTCTTCAACTTCAAGTTTTACACAAGTCCAACCACTGCATAGATTTCTCCCAAAGCATTCTTTTTTTGTTTAACACCACCTCTAAAATGAACTGTCAGTATTATCCATTAAATTAGCATAATTTCCAACTAATCAAAACTCAAGTTTCCCCAAAGTGACACACACAAAGACGACGTACCAACAATCACTCAAACTGATATCAACACATTTGAAGAGCAAAAACATAGGAATCTTGAATCACCCAGGCAAAACCCCTAAAGTATACCAAATGGATTGTATTTTCTGAGAAATCCTAAGTTCCTTAGAGGAACACTCCCCACTGTCTTTATCTATATTGTAAGTTACATTTTAAACAAGACCTAATGAGAAATTATTACTTTGGTCACACATAATTGAGCGTGGTTAACTCTAAATCTTGAATTTATGTCACATAAATATTCTTGGGGATCATGCCAACATGATGGTCTGGGACAATATGCTAATTTCTCCAATCTAACATGTTGTATTTATCCACACAATGCATCAGTGGACTTGGTGTAGAACATTCACAAGAATACATAACAAATCCTTGTATTTTAGAGAAACCAAAACATTAAGTATGCCAGAAATGTCTGAGTATCTCTCGGACACTCACTTATTTTAACAAGGCACCAAACCTAACTTAATAAGGAAAGTTAACAAAAATGTAAAAGACTAATATATATAATAGTAGAAAAATTTAATATCTCCACCGTACAAAGGTGTCCTCTTAAATACTCACTAACATGATCTGGTAATATTATATTAACATAGAGAAGGAACCTAAAAAGTGGACTAAACAAAAATTTGAGTAACTTAATTATAATATTTTTTTCAAATGTGAACCCCATGACAGTTACCTAAGTATTAGGGTCAATAGAAGAATCTCAAATTACCTGCTTTTGCTTCCAATCGTATATGGATTCTTCAGTACCAACCGAAGGAGCAAACTGGAGCAACATATAACCTTCCCTAGACACCTCAAACGCCCCAGACTGCAAAAACAAACACCAAAACCTTCTGCCATAACTAAACAGTTCACTCACTCTAAAACACACAAACCCCAGAAACTCAGATATCAGAGCTTACAGCTTTCGATTCAAACTCCGGAGGTTTAGGAGTCAAGGTGAGCACACCCTTCGCTGTGTAAACTGAGTAATCTGCGTACACCCTTTGCGGCAATTCTGCAACTGAAAACACAAACACCCATTATTCCACACCCAGTTAAAAAAAACAAAAAAAATGATGAATTTTAGAATTAAGTTGAAGAATAAACCTGTAGGATATTGTGGCAGCGGTGGGAATGGTTCAACGAGGTTGGATTGGTGGCACCTGACAGAGAGTGATGTTGGGAAAATGGAAGAGAAGTTCCGGTTCAACGGAACAATGAACTTGGGAGGAACAAAAGAGTGGAGCGGTAGTGAGTGATGCTTTAAGGTAAGAAGGGAGCGAAGAACCTCGGACATCTTGTGCGTCTACTTCCTCTCCTCCTCTTCTTATCATACTTATATATATATATATATAACCATTAAATTAAACCTAAAATATTTATATTTTATATAAATATGTATAATTATTATATTATATAATTATATAAAATTATAATCATTACTGGTAGAAGATGTTTCCTCTTCTACCTTTATTCAATAATTAAATTTTAAATTCTAAATCCTAAATTTCATGTAAAAGAAATTAAACTGTAAAAGAGATTAGACTAATTCTTATTAAGGAATTATAAGATAGATCGTTAGAAGTACTAATCTACATGGAGCTCAAGTAAATAATATCAAAGCTGAATTTTGGCAGCATTTTAATTCACGCGAAAATTTCTTGCATCCGATCATCAGTGACCTACACCTATGCATCCATTAATTTATAAAAACCCAAAAATATTCTTGAAGTGAAAATAAGTTTTTGGAAAATATTTTTTGGAAATAGATTCTAGATAAATTTTTTCAAAATGTAAATTTTATATTCTGGAATATGTTTTTTCAGAATTTATTTCTAAAAATTATTTTTGAAACACGAAATTTAGATTTTGGAAAAAACTTTCTAAAATTTATTTCTTGAAAGCATTTTCCGAAACGTAAATTTATGTTTCAAAAAATATTTTCCATAAATTTTTCTGAAAGTATTTTCCATAAGCTAATGGAGAGGGTACTTAAGTAATTGTGCAATTGCGATAGGGTGCAAGTAAAAAATGATGGGGTGTAAAAGGTTTTTGCTTACAATTCATTCATAAGTTGAACTTTTATGTAATATACATCTTTATGCACTTTCAAGTCTTTCTTTACATACTTCCAAAATTTTTAAAATTGTTCAAATTTCCTTAAAATAATAGTATAGAGATGAAAATGCTTCTGCACCTCTAATTTCGAAAATTATTATTCTAGAATAAGGTATTTCGTAACTCAAAAAACTATTCCGGAATGACCTATTTCGGAACTATATATTAAATTCCAAAATAGGTTTTTTAAGTTACGAAACACCTTGTTCCAAAACAATAATACAATGGAAATCCATTCTGGAACAGCTAATTTCGGAACATTGGCTTACGAAATGTCCAATTTCGAAACTCAACCAATAAGTTTCAGAACAAATTGTTTCGTAACACATTCTCACCCCTCAAATCCATTTCAGAATAATTCATTTCGGAACACTCCTATTGACTTACGGAATGCTCAGTTCCGAAACTCAGTCAACATATTTTAGAATAAGTTGTTCCGTAACACATTCTCACCCCCAAATACATATTTCGGAACTGAAAGGGCAAAAAGGGCAATGTTGAAATTTTTGAAAATTTTGGAGTTGCCTTAAGAAGGCTTTGAGGTGCAGGAAGAAGCAGTTCATATACACTTATTTATAATGTTTTAGACTAATCCCAAATGGAGTCAATTTTGAAATTGAAATTAAATTCAAAAGCTCTCAAATAATGGCTCATATGTCAACATGGTTTTCATGCCTCTCCAAAATACTTTCCACTCCTAGGCTACCAAGTGAACGTTTTTGTGCGTCAATGTAGAACTGCTAAGTGGCCTTCTTCACACCTTCCAAGATGTTGCAGCCAAGCCATTCAACTCCCATGCTAAATCAACCTTTAGGCCGATGCCATTTAAGCCCTAGGTGCATGTGGGAAAAATTATGTTGGAAGTATGGTGCAATTTGATAAGAGTTTGACTTTATTAATGTCAATTGACTCATAATCTTCATTTATTCTCTTAGTCATGTATCTAGTAATTGGTCCTTTCCAGAGGAGCCTTCTATCATCCCTCCTTCTTGAAAAGGATTTATCCTCAAATCTAAAGCTTCGGCCTCTTCATTAGTACCATCTGAAAAAGGAATGAGATGAGTGACATTAAAGGTAATGTGTACTCCATAAGCATCAGACAGGTTTAACTGATATGTATTATTATTGACTCTTTTGAGGACTTGAAAAGGACCGTCCCCTTGAAAGTTGAGTTTGGACTTTCTTTGCTCGAAAATTTGTCATTTCTTACGTAAAGCCAAATCCAATCCCTTTTTTCAAAAGTCATTTCTTTCTTTCCCTTATTGTTTTGCTTAAAATATTTCTTTGTTTGTTGTTGTATTTGATTTCTAACCCTTTCATGTAACTTTTTAATGAAGTCAACCTTGAATACCTCTTCTTTATGAGTAAACTCAAATGGATTTGGTAAAGGTATTAAGTCTGAAGGTATAAGAGGGTTAAAACCATATACAATCTTAAATGGAGAAATTTTAGTAGTCTTTGTGGACTACTCAGTTATATGCAAACTCAATATGGGAAAGATACTCATCCCAAGATTTGTGGTTTCCTTTCAAATTGCCCTTAATATAGTGGATAGATACCTGTTTACTACCTATGTTTGTCAACCTGTTTGAGGATGACAAGAGGTTGAAATTGAAGTTTAGTTTCTAATTTTTTCCAGAGTGTCATTCAGAAATGACTAATGAATTTTGGGTCTCCATCTGACACTATGATTCACGGTATGACATGAAGTTTAACCACATCTCTTAGGTAGGGTTTAGCTATGTTGCTTACATCATCTACTTTGTGGCAGGGTATAAAATGAGACATTTTACTAAATCTGTCCACTACCACAAAGACAGAATCAAAGTCCCTCTAGATTATGGGTAATCGTAGAACAAAACTCATGCTAATGTTTTCACAGGAAGTACAAACAATGGGTAATAGAGTGTATAATCCATGAGGCATCATCTTAAATTTAGATTGTAAACATGAAATACATTTATGACAATGCCTTTGAACATCTCGTCTCATATTGGGCCAATGAAAATTTTCTTTTAGCAAACTTAGAGTTTTATCAACTTCAAAGTGACCCATGAGATCTCCCTCATGTATTTCCTTTACAAGGAGTTTTCTATGAGATCCGTGGGGTACACATAATTTTGCTTGTTTAAAAAAAGACCCTCAGATTCATAAAAACCTCCATCCGCCTTGTGCTGGCAATTAGCAAAAATATAAGAGAATTCAAAATCTTAAGCATAAAGTTTAGATATGTGATCAAATCCAAGAATTTGGGAAACAAAATGTGTCTTCTAGATAAGGCATTAACAACAATATTATTCTTGCCCTTCTTGTATTTAATCACATAAGGAAATTGTTTTAAAAACTCCATCAATTTTACATGTCTTTTATTAAGCTTGCGCTGACCCTTTAAATATTTTAATGACTCATAATCATTATGAATGACACGCTCTTTGGAAACAAGGTAATGTTCCTAAGTCTAAAGGGCCCTCATGAGTGCATAGAGCTCTTTGTCATAGGTGGGGTAGTTGAGGAAAACACTATGAAATTTTTCATTAAAGTAAGCAATGAGGTGTCCTCCTTGCAACAAAACCGCATTCTAGCTCAAAAGTTATTGAAAAGTCAAGCAGAGCTAGAACGGTGCATTAGTATGTTTTTCTTTTAGCTCTTGAAATGTTTTTTCTTATTTTTTCTTGTTTTTTTTTTCTAATGGAATGTGACATCTTTTTTTACCAACTCATTGAGTGGTGAAGTTAGACTAGAGAAATTAGGCACAAGTCTTCTATAAAATCTTGTGAATCCATGAAAACTCTTAACTTCTCCCACATTCTTTGGAGTTGGCCATTCTTGGATGACTTTTATTTTTGCGAGATTAACATGGACCTCATTTTTATTGACTATGAACCCTAAGAGCACAACACTATCTACACAAAAGGTACATTTTTCAACATTTGCAAACAATTTATTTTTTCTAAGTATAGACAACACTTCCTTAAGATGGTATAAATGTAAATCTAAACTATGAATGTACACCAAAATATCATCAAGGTAAACTACTACAAACTTACCTATGCAATCCCTAAGAGTATGATTCATAAGCCTCATAAAAAGTGTTCAGTGCATTAGTAAGACTAAAAGACATCATCAATCACTCATATAGTCTAAATTTGGTTTTGAAAGTGATTTTTCACTCATCACCTTCTTTAATTCAAATTTGGTGATATCCATTTTTCAAATCAATTTTGGAAAATACAGTAGACCCATGCAATTCATCAAGCCTAAGGATTGGATGTCGGTATTTGATTATGATAGTGATGTTATTGACTGCCTGGG
>Ga0099825_1010440_pt1 | contig 10195 bp, 8 predicted proteins | sample SiratroredBW_FD_76838 | JGI IMG/M metagenome (GOLD analysis project Ga0099825, IMG submission 76838) | Root nodule microbial communities of legume samples collected from California, USA - Siratro red BW | ecosystem: Host-associated > Plants > Roots > Nodule | place: USA: California | collected... | reverse complement strand
AGAAACTTCCAATTCACAGAGTCATATGCCTTTTCAAAGTCCACTTTTACCAACACTCCACTTTTCTTCTCCTTCTTGAGGTAATCCACTGTCTCATTTGCTACCAGAATGCTATCTAACATATCTCTCCCCCCAAGAAACGTGGATTGATTCACATCAATAATACTAGGAAGCACCTTCTTCAATCTATTTGCCAATATCTTGGAAAGGATCTTGTAAACGCACCCTACTAAAGAGATCGGTCTGAACTCATTCAAATAAGAGGGATTATCCTTCTTAGGAACCAATGTAATAAACGAAGCATTACATCCTTTCGGAATAAAACCAGTGCTCTAAAAGTATAAGATAGCCTTGACAACATCTTTACCAATTACCTCCCAATTATTTTTAAAAAAAGAAATTACCTCCCAATAATGCATGATACATAATATTATACTATCATCGTTCTTTATATAAAATTCTCGCGACACTTTAAATAATTTCAAAAGTCTAACACGGACCTTTATCCAAGCAAATGTTGAAGAAATTTTTTGTCAACTTAATAAACTAATATTAATTAAATAGATTAACTATAATTTATTAAAACTGGTCTTGCATAATAACTTTATTAAAACGGGTGTTACATATAAAAATAAAGTATATACTATGTTTAATTATCTAGGAAAACTATTGTAGTACTTTTATCCGCAGTAAAAAATTAACTTAAAAAAATAAGATAGTCAATTTCTCGTAAGAGTAATTTTATGAAGGATATAATAAAACATTCTTGAAAATATTTTATGAATTATGATTTCAGAAAAACTCTTTTTCCGAAAGTTAAAACCCAAAACGCACCTAATTAAAACTTAAATTTAGTGATTTTATTATAAGCCCTTTTTTCTACGAGTAAAATAAAACATCCATTTATTATTTTTGTTATTATTATTATGCATAAAACATAATACTAAACTGAAACTTGGATACTTATGTTTATTATTCCAAAATTTCAAAATCTACCTATTTTTTTTAACATAATAACATAGTCACATTTATCTAATTTAAAGAAAAATTCTATTTAAACATAACTTGTTTTTTATCTAAATTTTTTCTGAACCTTTTCAATACATGATTGTGAAAAATAATTATGTGAAAATAGCTTTATTACTTCCTCTTGTGCAAGACTATCTTGTTTTAGTCTCTCTTAAAAAAAATTTGTTCACGTTTTGTAAAAAAATAATAATAATATTCTACTCTATAATTACTTCTACAAAATAAAGTGTACATATACTAGTCCAAGTAGTATAATATTAAACTTAAATATCAATATATTTTATAATAGAGCGATTTTCTAACTCTAATCATGGCAGACATCGATTAATTAAGCAATTTGAGAAACTTTTTGGTGTGAAAAGGCAGTAGAAAAGGTAGCACCAATGCTAAGCAAATAGAAGATTAGTCAGTGCTTGAGTAATTTACCTTAATCAAGCAAAAGTCTCATAAATAATAGGCATAATAAAAGACATAAATAATAGATATATATGGTCTTTGCCCAGTTCCTTAGTGGTCAAATGTCTCAGAAAATCAGCACCTATTTTTCTTTTCCAATTGCGAGAATAATAAAAACCCAAATTAAAAAAAAAAAAGAAAAAAAGCATAACAAAATTGTATGGTGACTCGTACGTTGTCTTGTCCCATACACTTAGCACGAGCTTCCCTTCCCTCACTCATTCCACATTGTGAACACCCCACCATTTGACGTCTGCATGGATTCCGCCGCCGCCGCCGACCAACCACCGTAACCTCCGGCCGGCATGTCATAGTCAACCTTCACCAACCCAAGTTCCTCCGCGGTGCCCACCGCGTTCCCCGACGTTGCATTCGAAGCCATACCAAACTCACTCCCTACAAACCCACCAACATTACTATTATTGTTGTTATTATTCTCCAACACAGATGAAGACGAAGAAGAAGACCCCATGTTCATCATTCCCTGAAGCAATGCAGGGTGGTTCTGAAGGTACCCGCCGTAGAACTGAGGATTATTCTGGAGGTAAGAAGAAACACCACTCTGCTGGTGCAACTGAAGCTGCGTTTGGATGTAACCCTGGTGTAGAGGGTCTTGGTGAGAGAAGTGAGAACCTATGTCATGGTTTTGCAAGGTTAGCAGAGGTTGAGGTTGCTCGAACTGGTGGTGCTGCATTAGAGGGTAAGCGTGTAGCCTAGAAGAGCTTGAGGTTCCATACTGGAAGGTGGATGAGCCTAGTGCAATCATCTCTTCACGTTTTCTAGAAGATTCTAGAGCTTGAGCTTCTTTCAGACGTTTTGCAGCGCCTCCTCCTATTGGGAGAGTGTTGCTTTCGAGAATGGCTTTCACATCGTAACGGCTCATGTCAAAGTTTGTGACAGCGTTGAGACCTCTGAACTTTATCGCTGCTATGTCGTAAGCTTCTGCAGCCTCTTCCTCAGTGCCTGCAACGAGAATAATGTATATTCGCATATACAATGGTTTTTCTTTCATGAATCTAATAAGATATCACGGTTCAAGAATCAAAGACTGTAAAGTTTTTTTTTCCCTAATAATTACTTTTTCACGTTGGTTAATTTGAATTTGTGTTTAGTGTAACTTTCTTTGTATGGATTTATATGGGTGACTTACTGAAAGTTCCCAAGTAAAGATCTTTGTTTCCTGCAACTCTCCCAATCCTTGCTTGCCATCTTCCGTGTTGGTGATGCCTAATCAAAGAATAATAATATTCTGCTAAGAAAAGAGTAGAAAGAAAAGGAGCGAATGCATGGGATGAGACGAAGAAGAAGAAAGCACTGTTCCTCCATTCGACACCTTGTAACTCCGCGATACATTGATGCACCCCTGGAGAAACCACTACTTTTCCTGCAAATCACCACCGCAATATGTCAAATAATAAGCATTTGAAAGAGTTATAAGGATATATTATGAAAGTGTTATGAAGTTTTCAACCTATTTCGATCACTATCAGGTAGAAACTCATCAAAACGAAGCCATTGTATATTTCAATGGCTGTCATAATGAAGTTCATAATTTAATTACGTTCTCAATTATCACAAAGAAAGTGACTCTACTCTAATTAAACTAGTGTGTTTATGCAAATGGAATCTAAATAATTGCACACACTGTAACAAAATGGACTAGATTTAAAAATTGATTTTACTTGTCTTCGTTATTGCACTACTGTAGACTTGTTTTTGTACATGTTTAATGCACGCTGTATTTGAATTAGCACCTTCTAATAGCGGCAACAAATTCTTGTCTGGTCATGTGTTTCATTTCATCCAATTCCTTCTCGTAGTTGCTAATCTGTAAAAAAAATAAAGTGAAATCAACAAGATTTCCTTTGAACCAGAGTCTGAGAAGCACTCAGAAAGTACCATTAACTTACTGGAAAGTTGGTAGTGGTGGATGTTCCCCAGTACTTCAGTGCTGCTAAATCGTAAGCCCTAGCTGCTTTCTCTTCTTTATCATATCCACCTGCCATTAAATAACAAAAGGAAAACAATACATTATCAGTAGTTTGATTTTCTACCTCCAGGAACTCAAATAAATGAAAAGGGGTTGGAAAATAGACTGAAATGGAATCACTTACCCAAATAAACTGAAGGAAAGTTGATGAGAAATATGAACAAAAGCAAAACATCAAGAGAAATGTGTTAATAGAACTCTCAATTACTAATATCACCTAAAAAACTTCAAAAGTAAAACTAAATTAATTTATTTGAACTTTAATCACCTTGGCGTCCTTTTCTTGATTGTCCTTCCCTTCTACAGCTATTGTCCCAAAGGTGAGCTTCATACCTTCCAGTCCATCTATGTCTGTTTATATATTCATTTAATTAGCACAATAAAATAAAAAACCGTACACAAAAATAAATAAAGTGATTTAGTAAAGCACAGAATGACTATCCAACCGCGTTACTCCACGATATATGGATGTTCTCTGCCCGAAAGTATCCAAAGTTCTTCTAGGTGCAGCTTCAACAGTGTTTGTACTATTTTCACCACTGGTTTCACATGTAGAATCCTTACCACTTCCCATGGATAATGTCAACGATTGCAAATTACTATTAGCATTTTCCTGATACTCATTGCTAGGTGTGTCCACCACAGGGTTTTGCAAAGGCACGAGACTGTTGTTTGTGAACAGATAATCTGAATCATTTGACTGAATTTCGTTTATAGCAGCAAGCTCTGACTGATTTTCAGACTTGCTCACTCCAAGAAAATCAGCCACTTTTGGAACTTCGTTGCTGCTATGAGTGTTAATCAGATTCCAATCTGCCGAATTAATTAAATAGCAGAAAAGAAAGATTAGCAAGCCAAATAAAAATAGAATGAGAGAAAGAAAGGAGAGGAGAGAGAAGGTTACCATGATTTTGGAAAGGGTTTTCCATGCTCTCGTTCACCAGCCCAAGGGAAAATTGATGGTATTGAGTTGCTTGAAGATCATGGGATGATGGTAAGGAAGGATGAGTAGGAGAAAGAGGGAAAGAAAGCCAGTTGTTGTTCATTGAGCCCTTATTTGCTTGCTTTACCTTTCAACAAATCAAAAACACCTGTATCTAACAAGTTAAATAAAGAGAAAGATATGAACTATATTTGCAAAAGGGAAAACAAAGATGTGGGGAAAATAAGAGAAGAGCAAAGAAACATATATAGGTTTACCAAGGGTTCTAGCAAAGGGTTTAAATCAATGAACACTTTGTATCTCTCCCAGCCTTTCCACTTCCAAGCTTAAGACAATGGGAGAGGAGAAAGGGCTAACAAAGGAACATTTTTACAATATTTAAAGCTCTTCCCTTCTTCCCCGTTCTCTGTCCTACCAGGTATTACTAAAGTAGTTTAAAACTATAGTTAAAATGATGTGTGAGAGTGGCACCCCCTTGGCTAAGGTCGATTTTGTAGACTCTGACTCTTTTCCACCAGTTTCCAACACTAGCAAACAAAGTTAAAATCTGCCTACAATGATTATTAAATAATTAATATCTATGCAATAAGATATTATTAGGGACACGAGTGTGTTACTAAACTATTATCCTTCAAATCCTTCAGTCTTTGACCAGAGACAATACCACCATTCTAACTGGAAAAATACAATGCCATACACCACTTCTCTCTCTCCCTCTCTCCTCCACCCACTTGGTTTATTGGAACTCTCGTCCTCGTTCTGTGAAAACAATGACTCCCAAAAGCCCAGCATTCCCACACACTACAAATCATCTCTCGGTCTCAAAATCAACGACTCTACGTAAAGTTAGACTACCGACCTCTCTCTCTCCTTGTGTATGCAAGCCACATAAATACATATATAATGAGGAAACTAAAATAAAGATCTGAAATGGGATATTTAAACATCAGGTAGAAGATCAAGTCCAGTGTAGAGAAACTCTCGAATTTGGTATATAAATTAAGAAAGAAAAACCAATCTATGGATTCCCGAGTCCTGCATGTGTTAAAGATGCATGAGTACGGTCATGCAATATTATATGGTGAAAATCCGACATATTAAAAATTAAAAGTACTGAATGAAAGAGTAAGAATTACTTTTTGTTCAAAATGAGACCAAGCTGTATTGCATATTAATATTATTTAATTAACGTGATTCAATTGAGCAGCAATTAAGAAATATAATTTGAAGGGTTTTGTTTGTTCCCCCAAGTAAAAATCTGTTGACCACCTACTCGATTTCCTCACCCGTCAAAAGGCCACTAGCTTCAAATTAGTTTAAATTATGTTAAACATATGCTATCATGTATCTGCAGGGTCTCGTCCTTCCTAACACCAGAAGCTTGTATTCTGCTGTTTAGGTTAAGTTTCATCCTAAAAGGTCCATTTCTAGCATATAAACAAATGAAAAAATATCTACTCAACAATCATCTATGCACAGTGCCTTAACTTGCCCGCACTTCCCATTCTATGTTAGCCCTAATGCATCTTCACGTATCCGAATGAAATGATTACTGAACATGGCACAAATTTCATATTTTATGGAATGTCTAAGTTATCACTCAATAATTTATAGTATACTCAGCTATAGAGATAGGGAATAATATATGTTACTAGCTAGGCAAAGCTTGGATCTCGTAATATACCGCAATTACAGCACAACACACGCACACGCATATCTTTTATGAACATATATTTGGTAGCTTGAACACAACGTTAAAATGTTCAGTACAATTATACACACAAACAAACCTTTTTAAATCGCTGATATCATGTAAATGTGACATGTATTATGAAGTTAAAAATAAAAGGTACATCTCGTGAGAGGGCTATAAGCAATTCTTGTGTGGACAATAGGTGTAACAAATCAAAAGCTGAATACAATATTAAAAAACTTCAGCATGTTATATATTTTTTCACATTTTCTTATCAAGCAAGCTACACCATGACTATCACATTTGTTTGATGCATGGAGACAGAAGATTAGCTATATTTATAGAAAAGAACGACTCCATAATTGAATATACAATTTTCAGAGTATAAACACTTATCAGTTGGTCAGTGCAAGAGCGAGGGAATCCATGCATATTATCTATTTTTAAAACTTAATTTTAATTTCTACCAAATAAATTAGGAACCTTGCACCAGACAAGCTCAGATATAATTCACTAGCTAGTCATGAGATGAATTGGAAGAATCTAAACTGAAAAATAGGATTACTATAAATAACATATTGATTAATGTAACAGCGATATTTCCAAAAATAAGCAATGGCAGTGAAGAATAAACAATTCCTAATACCTGCCAATGTTGATGATGCACTGCTCCCGCCAAATTCTTGTACATAAATAATAGGAGATTTTGACCGAAGTGAACACAATAAGGGAGCAAAACCCCACGTCTCTCGCTGTTGCAATTTTTATACCTCAACAACTAAAACTAAAACTAGAATTGGTTTTTGCAAGCGGTGAAAAACACTCTCCATCCAAACCTGAAAACCCTGTTGTCCATATACCTAAATTAGGCATATACTTAATACTTAAACATGCAAGAAGATGGAAAACACAGGTGTGAAGCATAAAAAAAGAAAGAAAAAAAAAAAGGAATAAATAGGAATGAAAATGGAACTAAAAAAAAGAAAAGGAAGTGCATGCATTGATGAGGAATCTGTTTCTCTCATAGTGTGAACAGTGTTAATAGATTTTAATTTTTTGTCTTGAAAAATGTGGAAGAGGAAGGGAATAAATAGAGTTTAGGGAATGGAAGGAAGGGGTGCATGGTGGCGTGGTACTGATTCGCCACCGGTCATAGCAGTCAACCCAAAATTAATCAGGTTGTCACGCCGTTTCAGGTTCTTGGGGAGTCAGAGGAATGTGACTGACACGTGTCCATTGTCCCTTCATGCTTAGGGTTCTCTTTGTCTTCTGGCTTTCACTTTCAAACTTTGCAGCCAAACCAGCCAATATCCGGTTTGCATGCCTGCACTAAAAAACACGAATAGCTAAAGAACTTTGACCACCTTCTCACCACCCTATCCAAAAACTAACCCTTCATTGTTATCATCACCACATTACCTCTCTATCCTTCATATCTCTTCAACTTCATTCATACATACATAGTAAAAACCTAAAAATGAGTAAAAGGGTGTATCTATTTACAATCTAAAAGATATCTTAAAACCATTCTTTCAATCATTTTAATTAGTTAGATAGTGTAAGTTAATTATGCTAAGAATACATAGAACTAAACTCTTTAAAGATTAAAATTATATTTCTATCTAAGTAGTAGAAACAATCTTAAGATTAAACTACCAATTTGGTTACTATTAATCTCTCTTAAATAGTTTTGAAAATAAGTATTTCTTTAAATATTGAATAAACATTGATTTAGTTCTTTAAATGTATACGGTTGTGTCTTTTATAATATATATTCATTTCTTGCCAAAAAAAATGATATATTTTACTGATATTTGACACCTGTTTAGTTTTCAATATTTATGTGGCTGTTAGCCATGATTTCAAATACTTTGAAAAGACTACTTATATAATGTAACACTTGAGGCTTTATTCTGAGATTAATTTAGACTTCATGCTTCAGAGGTAACAAGTTTTGATGATTTGAAGGAGGACTTGAGGGTAATTGCATGAAGGGTTGAAGGGCATTTAAGGAGAAAGAAGGTTCCGAGGATCCAGAGAAAATTTTGAGAATTTCCAAGAGATGGGAGGAAATGCCGGGAAAGTGCTCGTGTCGCCTCGAAATGAAACACTCGAAAAGGTTGGTGGATGTTTATGTTTGGTGTGAGTCTCTCTTCTGCCAAATTTGAACCACACAAGCCAGCCTTAGCTTCCTAGCTAGGTTTAGGTTTGTTTCTAAAGCACAGGACTGATCCAGATACGATGACCAATCAGACAAAGAACACACATACTAGTATACACTAAAATCAAATTCCCTGCATATAAGCAAGCACCGCTTGTGCATGTATGTATGTTCCTGGGATTCGGAAAACTGAGAAGTTTGAACTGATTTATAGGAAATTGGATTTTTCAGAACAAGGGAATTATTTCAGTGCTGAGTCATTAAACATGTAGAGAAAGAAATACACTAAATTTTTCCTTGTATTTGTGAAACATGTAAATAATAATAATAATAATAATAATAATAATAATAATAATAATAATAATAATAATAATTAACATGTATTCTATATAATACCATGTTAGTATTTGATTCCAACAACATAAAAGTATTTGATTCCAAAAACATAAAAGGTTCTTCCATATTTCAAAAATATTTTATTTTCGTTCCAAAATATTTCAGATGCATATGTATGTGACATTCACTGTCACACTTTCATTTGAAAAACGAGCTCCACATGTGCATTATAAAATATTCTTTCTTTTAAAAATCATGTTAGTATGTTGTGTATAGACAATAACTATATCCACAAGTTTCTTTAAAATATTGTTAGAAAATTAATTAGGGCATCCAAATTTTTTTATATTATTAGTTGATTACATACTCATATGTATGTTCAATTTTATATAACATTTTAAAATTAACACTTATAAGATGATATTTGATTTATTAATGATAAAAGATTATTTATACTGTGTATGAATATGAAATTTATAGATTATTTTAGCACTTTGAATATTTTTTTTCTTTACTTGTTTAATAAGAAGAATAATATAAGAAATTTTAATGTTTTAGATCTTGAATAGAAATTTAGTTCATTAACTTATTTTAGCACTTTGTTTTTGTTCATTGTACATAGCTTCTTATTCAACTTAACTAGAAGTTTATATCTCACCCAATTTCTTGATGTAAAATCAGTTTGATTTCAATACTCTACTTTTGCAAAATCTTAAATAAGCACTAATAATGTTTTTAATTAAAAAGTATCATTTTGAATATCAAAATAAATTGATACATATACAAACTATGATAAATTGATACATATACAAACTATGATATATAAGCTTACATAATTTTCATTATCACTTAGAAAAATAGGCTTTAACACATCTGACGGTTAAACAGGCAAACAATGCAGTCAGCAATGTGGTGACATTTTTGTAAATAAATGAACAATCTCACGTCGGTTGGCACAAACAACCGTCATTGACATATTTATAAAAAAGAAAAATTCAAATTTTTAAAAGTTTTAGGAGGCGCGTGAATCCCACGTCGGTTAAGAGGCCAGAACCGACGTGAGATTGTTGTCCACTATGTCGGTTACGGCCTCAGAACCGACATAGTGCATGTTGTATGACAAATTGGGGAAAATTGGGGAAAAAAGATGAAATTAGGGCACACACCACGTCGGTTCTGGGCTTTGTAACCGACGTGGTGTGTTAACAGTGAATTTTTTTTTTAATTTCAGGACATGCACCACGTCGGTTGAGAGGCCAGAACCGATGTGGTGCTTCTATTTTACCTCCAACGTGAAATTTCACTTCACTTTTCTTCTTCTCCACTGCGCGCGCCCTCTCCCTATCATTGTTCCGACGTCTTCTCCCTCACTTTTCGACCTCCATTTCTTCCTCATTGTACTTCATTTCACTTCCTCTTGTTCGCAAAGTCGAGAGCGTCTCTTTAAATGGTTCCATTTTCGATTTTGAACGTGCGTTTGCTTTGAAGCTTTCGTTTTTTGGTTTCTCTTCCATTTTCGTTTGCTTTAACTGATTTTGTTATTTTATTCAGTATTTGTTTGTGCTTTGTGGTTTTGGTAGGGTTTGT
>Ga0099825_1010423_pt1 | contig 10210 bp, 9 predicted proteins | sample SiratroredBW_FD_76838 | JGI IMG/M metagenome (GOLD analysis project Ga0099825, IMG submission 76838) | Root nodule microbial communities of legume samples collected from California, USA - Siratro red BW | ecosystem: Host-associated > Plants > Roots > Nodule | place: USA: California | collected... | reverse complement strand
TTTTTTTTTTTTTTTTTTTTTTTTTTTTTTTTTTTTTTTTTCCTTTTTTTTTTTTTTTTTTTTTTTTTTTTTAATTTTTTTTTTTTTTTTTTTTTTTTCCTTTTGTAGTTCCTACGGGGTTTAAGATAACTAATGCGGCAAAATTTTCTAGAATTATTTGGATAAGTCCTTCTAATTATGTATTTATTTATTTAATAATGATAGTTTCAATAACTCTATGTAGTAGGTAACCTTTTACAATTTGAATATTGAATTACAATTGTCTATTATCTTAATTGTGTTATATTTTAGAAAAATTAATAAAATATGATAAATAGTTCATATTTTTTATATTTTGACAATTATATATTATGCAAATTTTAATGAATATAAATAGGTTTTCAAAATAGTTATAGATTAGTATATTTTTTTTAACCTCACTTAACTTTTAATGTTTAGGAATAGATTATTTAATTAAAATTATTGAATGTCATAATTAATATAATTTATGCTATTAATGTTATTAATGTTTATAGGGATGTTCATTGGGTTGGGTTACCCGATAATTCAACTTGACATAATCCAACCCCTTAGATTAGGTTGGATAATAGGGTTGGATTTCATCTATGATTTAGTTAAACTCAAACCATAATAAACTAACATATTCTTATATAAATTGGGTAATGAGTTTAGAAGAAGTAACTCAAAACCCACTTTTATACTTACGTTATGTACATATTTCATTATGTTTTTTCTTTGTATGTATTAAATTAATTTGGGCAAACTTGTTATGATTTGATTTACTGGCTTACTTGAAGCTTGAATATTTTTTAAAAAGATTATATTTTTTAATTAGGTTATATTGAAAATTATAACTTTTAACAAAAAAAAAAAGTCTTTCTAGAAATCTCACTTTGAAGTTCTCCCAATCTAAAACTTCTGCTTTGGCTTTTATCATTTGTTGAGCTCCCATCCACCAAAACTCTACTTCCCCCGTTAGCATATATGTAGCAAACTCCAACTTCTTATCCTTAGGGTAAAAGGTGGCTCTAGAGATCTTCTCCAATTTCCTGATCCAATGGTCGACTTGGTCAGGAGTGGTCTTTCCACTGGACGTAGACGGGTTATATCTTAAAAACTCTATTAGTCCCATTTGCTCTTGTGGTTGATTGACAATGAAAGTGGCTGCAATGGCTCTAGCGACATCCCATTGATTCATGGTGGTTTGGTGGTTCAGAGTCATCTGCTGTTGAATTGCATTCGCCACCATTTCAATAACTCTAACAACTTGGTTCATCTTCGAGAAAGGTGAAGGCAGGAAAGGAGGCCTAGGAGCTGTTCTATACGACTCAAAGAAGTTGCATGGCTCAAAACAATGATATCCTATAAGATAGGAAAAGAAATCAGACTACCCAACAAAACAATAGAGTAAGCAACAATACAAAAGAAATCATATAACTGAGATTTAACGTACTTCAAAAATAAACATCTCAAGTTCACTTAGAAGTTATGTCTATTAATACTATCAAAACACTAACATTAAGAAACACTCTACACTGCATTCAAACTTATATTTAACATCAAATTTCATACAAAATCTAATTAATCAGTCAAAACATAATTTCTAAACATACTCTAAACATGAAACATTAAGATAAAAATCTATCTTATTTAGTCATGACTGTGCACTCTCATTACTTTATCAAGATTCTTTTTTTCTTAACAATTTCATTCTCATTCATCACAATCAACTTAACTCAAAAATAATCAAATTTCACATATAATGGTTAAACATCCAATTAGAAATACTTTACCTATTTCTCTAAACTAAATTTCAACAAATTCCACACCTAGAAGAAACACAATAAGGTCATTATCCTCAAATCATTCTAAGGACGAACTGCTTTGATACCAAATGTAATATCCCTAATTTTCACCTAGTGATAATAACTAAAGCACACAATAATTCAATAATAAACACAGACACACATAAATAAATACATTACATTCATAAAAGCATTTTAAAAAAATCCATTTTTATAAGGAAAATTAAAATTACATATATTCAAAATGAACTAACAACTTCTCCTTTAATTTACTAAAGAGTTCTATCACTTGCCAAAATCCTCTGCTCATGTGTAACACACGATCATGACAGATTAAAAAGAAAACAAACAACATGCCAAAGAAAAAGGGTAAGCTAGAGAGAATAAAATGTATAATCATAAGTTTAAAATTGTCCATCTCAACCAAAAAATACCACGAAACATTCATTAATCATCTCATACATCACACAACCATCATCACTTTTCTGCAATGACTCATGCCATGAATACATTAACTCATAGATAGACACTGACTCTACTTCTGGAAGACCCATGCATTGAATTAGACTTAGAGGTATGCACCTGTCATACTAACTCCCAATGTGAGTTTGCATAATCACAGCACAAAGGTTCTATCAATCTCTCATCAATCCTCATATGACAGGTTAATCCATATTGGCAATCGATTCTTTTTCACCCCCTGACACAGTCATATGAACCTCCTTCAACTCTCACCACCTGATGACTTTCATATCAGTAGAGTTAGGATATCTCCTTATTGCAAATCCACAAACAATACACTTCCTAATAGACCTAGACATGGGTATTTTCTTTCCTGAAAATACTATGTCTTGATCATGACCACCTCAATCAACACTTTAACAATATCATATCATGTTCATATATCTCTACTCATTCATTCGTTCACTTTTCAATTTCAATCTCAAATATCTCAAGAATTTCATAATCATCAATATTATTCAATCTCAATCATAAATCATTTTTTTCTATCAAATCCACAAATTGCATTACAAAAGAATCAAACAATCAAAATAGAGAAAAAATTTTTACCTTGAGCGAGAATCTCCTAGCTTGAGCAAAAATTTTCTCACTTAAGCAAAAATGAGCCTGAGAGCAGTTCCAGTTTCAATACTATTTTTGGTTGAGCGAGAATCTTCTCGCTTGAGCAAAAATCTTTTCGCTTGAGTGAAAATAAACCCGAGAGCAGGTCCAAATTTTCACTTGATTCGCTTGAGCGAAATATGGATAAAACAATATTTACAAAGTAACTAACTACTAGACAAAACATTCATCATCCGAATCATCTTACAATTTTCTCATTCTAAACCCAATCACAACTTCAATTCATCATTTTTATTACACTGCCTACAATTTTCTTCAAGAATTTCATTCATTCCTAAATCAATCATAGTACCAACTAAAGCTACATAAATCATTCAAACAGTTTCAACTCATTTAAAAGAATCAATCCCATTCTACTAACTTATCATCAAGAATTAATTAAGATATTGCGACATATCTAAATATAAGATACCAACTATTTGAAGTTACACCTATAATTAGTTTAAGCCAATAAATTTAGTTCAAAAATCTATCTTACAATATCATCACAAGCTATATTCAATCTTACCTCTATCAAAATCAATTTATAGATATTACACCACTACATTCAAGTATTATTCCACTACTCAATCACATCACTTAATCACATAAATCAAACAATCAAACTCATTCAATGCTCAAGGACCAGTTCAGACCTGGGAGAAAAACTTGATCACTGATGGTCAAAGATTTATACATTCAAGTCTTCTATTCTAGGATTCTATTTGAAGATAGCTAATTAATATAATACATGCAACTAGCTTCTCTTACCTGGCTTAAAGTATATTACTTTCCAAAATAGCTCTCAAAGCCTAGAAATCGCAAAGGATCTCCTAACCTAAACCACAGAGCTCTAATTAACGATTAAATCATATAATTACAGCCATGAACTAACAAAGACCCATCTTGATGCCCTAGATGTCACATGCATGTTAGATTACTATAGCAGCTAAAAACACTAGAAAACTTACTTAAAGGAAATGAGCTGAAAATGAACTAACTCTGCTCAATAATATGATCAAACACTCTAACTCTACTCGACGCCAGATGCTTAGGGATGACCTCTGATCATTAGTATGATGATAGGAAGGGTCAAAGTTCCATAGAGAAGGTAGAGGAGAAAAAATAAATTCTATTATAGAGAGATGGTGGTTTATAAAGGTGATTGGTTTTCCTATTTATATGAATTTTTTATTTTAACAATAAAATATTCAAATTTCATTTTACTAATACTACTTCTACTCTAAAGTTATTCCCTAAGTCCTTACATATTACTACTCTAAAGCAATTTTTTTGGGTCTTACATGTATACTATATAATAATAAGAAATTAAATTTTAGACAATTTTGTTTACTTTTTTTTTAATAATAATAATAATAATTATTATTATTAACAATAATGATTAGGTTGGTTTTGTAAGACATTATTGAGTAATTTGGTCTTTGGACAATTTGAACTTGAATTTAAATTTAATAAGTTTTATTTTAAGTCTTAAAATAATAACTATTTTTAATTAGTTTTAGATGATGGATATATATAAGTATACAACAATCAATTAAACTTAAATAGATAACATTAGCTATGGACAATGATATATATGTTGAAAGAAAATAGTGAAGAATTAACTACAACTAATAATACATATAATGTGATTGATTTGAGAAAGGAATAATTATCACCAACAATACATATATTACAAGGGATTGACAAAATTAACTACATACAATAATAAACAATGTGATGGATTTTTGAAGGATTACTGTGAATGTTATAAAAAATGCTTACCAGGGAGAAAGTTGTAAAACAATACTTTTGTGATGAAAAAATTACAAGTTTTTTGCAAGGTCTTTTGTTAAGTATTTGTGAGGGGATATCAATGATCTATACTAACAAGGAAGGGACATATCTTTGCAGATAAAGGTGATAAACTAGCATGGCTTGAGCAAAGAATACTTTGTGTTAGTCAAGAGTAGCTTAAACACAAAATACTTGATATTAATTAGGGTGACTTTAGGAAAAAATACTCAAGGAGTTAGTTAGGAGTGACTACGAGTCCAACGAATACTTGACGTGTACTTCATGTCATTAGTCTGTTTAATTAATCTTGATCAATTTAAGAACTGGGTGTAGTCTACTATGACATATATACCTATAAATTACTATGTGTAGTTTTTATCTCCATTATTCTCTTTTATATTGCATTTTATTATTGTCTCAACTAACCTAAGAAGGAGAGTTAATGCATGAGAACTTACTAAAATATTTTATTGAATGTTTTTAAACTAAGTATTTGATCCACACCTGCATCGATTTCTCAGGCGCTAAGACTATGATCCAATCGCTTGTTAAAGTAAACATGAATATCTCATTAGTCACGTAATTTAGTTGAGGTAGAAATTTGATTCTACTACTGAGCTTGAAAAGCTAAGTGTAAGATGAGTTTTCAACTATGTTTGTCTGATTATAATTGTTGTGTTTTTTTCTTCAAGAAGAAATCTGAGCTTCATTAGACCAAACCTATTGAAATGTGTTTGTAAAAAGATTTTACTTTAAGTCTGGCTTCATCAAGGAACCTTCACAAGTCAAATATTTATCAGTTGTTATCTATCAAATGAAACAATTATACTTTAATTTTTAGTCAAAATAAATAGGAAAATTCAAACGATTGATTTTCAAAAGTTGGCAAAGTGTATGACATAACACATGTGGTGAAAGAAGTTTTAGTATGTATGTTTCACAAACCAAATCCTCTTCTTTACCATTGTAAATCAAATGATAAATTTGGAAAAGTTCTTAAAAAATTATTGAAATCACAATTTAACCCTCCCTTAATAAACATGAGGTCATTTTAACTTTATCTTTATTTCTTAATGTATTTATTGAAAAAATAATACAAACAAATCAAATTTGTCAAAACTTATTCCAAAAACAGGGGGATCATCAACCAATCACATACAAACATATTCAATTAATTTCAGAATCATAAAAAAAATTCTTTTTTCTAAATTTAGAATAAATTGAATTAGAAAAAAAAATCAAAAAGTAATTAACAAATACAACTACAATTAAATCAAAATATATCTTGAAACATATTTTTTATTAATAGAAAATATCATTTGTTGTATATAACATAATTATACTAGGTCATGACACAAGAAAATTATCTAAATTTGAAGAAAGTTAAAGTAAATAGTGATAAAAAATTGAGAGGAAAGAGACAAAAGAGTCTCCTAGAAAAATGAAAAACCATGTTGTAGACTTACAATTAATAAGATTACCAACCTAATCAACAACAAAATAAGGAAGATGATAAGGGAAAGGTGAGACTCTAAAATTGAGTATTATGAATATATCTAAGAATGTCGAGAATAATTGCCCAATGCATCAAAGTAGAAGAAACAACAAATTGATTCACAACATGCACAACATAAGCAATATCAGCAGGACGCAATGGTGAGATATACTAGATTGTCAACAATAATATGATACATAACGAGATGGAATAGAGGGTCATCATCAAAAGGAGTATATTTCTCATTGAACTTTGTTGAATCATTAGATGGTCCAAAGTTTCTTTAGATGATTTAATCATCTAATAAAAGTTTTGATGATAACAATACTCCAAGTATGTGTTTGTATTTGATGATCTTACATGTCTGTTACAGTAATATCTATAGATCTCTAAGCATGATGAGTATGTATAGAACTACACAGATCCATATAACTGTTTATTTATTATTATTTTATTATATTAACTTTGATTAAAATTAAAAGAAGACGAAAGTATTTTAAATATGAAAAACAAATTAAAGTGTCTTTCACATAAATATCAAAATCATATTTTATATCATGTTGTGCTTTAACGTTCAAATTTGTTCATAATAAAAATTATTCAAATTTTTATGGAATATTTAAATGTGATTAATTAATTTGTTTCTAAATCTGAAAAACAAATTAAAGTGTCTTTCACATAAATATCAAAATCAAATTTTATATCATGTTGTGCTTTAACATTCAAATTTTTTTATAATGGAAATTATTCAAATTATTATAGAGTATTTAAATGTGATTAATTGTTTCAAATCAAAGATTATCTTGTCCTATTTAAATTATTTCTATATGCAGATAAAGTCAGTTTTAATGCAAAATCAATAATAGAAGTTGTTCTTCCAATGACTAGTTTCAACAATTAGATGGTCAAGATTGCCCCTTTTAAGCATCCAAACAGCTAGTTTCTAAGAAGTTACATATAGAGGAACAATTTCAAGATGAAAAACACAGAACAAGAAGAAGAAAAGAGAAATATATTATACAATCCATTGAACAATAGAGCAATCTACTGAGTGTATATTGTAAATATGATATTGAGAGCATATAGAGTTTTGGGTTGTGTGAAACCATTGTGTAATTCTTCACCATTGTGAAGTAAAATCTTATGAGCTTTCATTGTTATCTCTTTTGAGAGTGTTTCTTTAAATCTTGAGTGGTCTTGGTCTTAGGGGGAGATTGAGATTGGTATAACCTGGAGAGGGTTGTGTACTCGTTATAACCCGGAGAGGTTTGTGTACTCGTTATAAGTGAAGAGGTTTGTGTACTCGTTGTAACCTGGAGAGGTAGGTTTGTGTACTCGTTGTAATTATTTAATGAATAGTGAAACCTCTTGAACGGTTTTTTCAAGGAAAAACTAGACGTAGCCTAAGAGATTAGGGTGAACTAGTATAAAACTGCTTCATCTGTGCTTATATATATTCTTGCCCTGGATGATCTTGTTTGGTGGTTTTTTTAACAACAAATTGAGTTCAGAATCCATTCAACCTCCCTCCCTCTTTTAGAGTCAGTTGTTCCTACAAACTTGATAAGGATGTTAGATGCAAAAATATACAAAAGACGAGTTTGTGCTAGAATAGTGGAAATATATTTATATTGAGAGAAAAAAAATGCCCTCTAGGAGAATATACAACTTCAAACCTATGAAATAACAAAGAGGATTAATTCTTCATTTCAAATTGTTTTGCCAACTGTAATTTTAACTATACAATCTCATTTACATAATCTTTGATGATAATTATGTCATTAATATATAAATAGAGAATAATACGACCAAGAGAAATAATTTTCATAAAAAAAGCCTAGTCACAATTACTATAACAAAATCCAAGAAATGCAATAACTATGGAGAACTTCTCAAACCAGGCCCAAGGAGTTTGTTTGAGACCATAACATTCATATGAAAAATAGCTCACTAAGAAATAGACACGACAACAATAAAAGTACAAATGGTAGTGACCTTAGCAATCGAGATAAAGGTTTCTACATAATCTAGGTCATATTCTTTAGAGAATCCTTTAGTATCCAAATGAGCTTTGTAATGCTTAACAAACCCATCTAACTTTGTTTTAATTTTATAGATCTACCGAGAGCCAATATCTTGTTTTCTTGGAGAAAGAGATATTGAGTCCCAAGTAGTTTTCTTATATAAAGCAGAAAATTTCTCTTGTATAGTTTGTTGCTAAAGTGGATCAAGGATAACCTATTGATAGGAAGAGGGCCTAGAAAAAATATGAAATTTGTTTAGTAAGGAATCATAGGAAGAAGAATAAAAAGAATAAACAAAATTTAGTGATTGGGTGGACCTATGAACACATGAAGGATAATGAGGGATGAACACACGGAAAACAGTAGATTGGATGGACCTAATATAACAATAGATGGAATCTAGTTAATAACATGGAAATCAGTAAAAATTCTTCTCCCCAAAGTTCATTGGGAACTAAATCACACAATAGAAGAGAACAAGTAGTATAAAGAATGTGGCGATGTTTTCTTTCAACATCTACACTATATTGAGTAGTATTAGTACAAGAAGTCTGATGAATAGTGTCATCAATGACAAGAAATTCATAAAATTTATTAGAAGTGTATTCACCACCTAAATTATCTAAAAAAAATCATTTAATAACAATATTATCTTGAGTTTTAAGTGTAGTATGAAACATATTATATACATAAAAAAAAGTTGGAATGATGGTTCATAAGATAAACCCAACAATAATGAATATAATTATCAATAAATGAGATATAATGACGGGATTGACCTTTGGCAAGTACAAGTCATGAAACCCATAAATAAAATGAACCAAGTCAAAACATGTATGTGAGATAAAGTCACTCTTGGTAAAAGGTAAAGAAGTAAATTTGCAAGTGTATAATCACAACAATCAGAAATATCATTGGTTTGTAACTTGTCAAAAATTTCAATGGAGACTAAGTAGTTTCAACTATAGGAAGAAACATATCCAATGTGAGAATTCTATAAATAGAAACTAGATGATGCAAAATTCAAATGAAAAGATAATATATTACGTCCCAACAACTAGAACCTTTAACTCATCCAACATATGAAGTACCTTTGTCTACGACTTGTCCCAATCAACTTCCTGGATTGAGGATCATGCACATAACAATTAGTGGAGGAAAACAAAATGGAGTAACTAGAGTCACATAATTGACCATTAGAAACAAGATTTAAAGTGAGATTAGGAATACGATAAACACCTAAAATGGACATAGTAGATATGGAGATGGATCCATTGCTTACTAATGGCATTTAACAGCTATCAAAAGTCATAATAGATATAGTTAGGATAAAATTTAAGGACAAGTGGAAAAAAGAAGAGGAGCATGATTTTTAATATTAATAGAGATAGAGAGGTAGAAGATACAAGGTAGAAAAACAAGGATATAAATATGACAATATCATAAAAATTAAACTATCCTTAACTAATACCTATATAATATTCTTTAATAAACAAAACAACCAAACTCATTTTAACAACACCTTTATAGTTAATATCTTTCCACAAATCATTTATCAAAAGCACACAATAATTGATCACATCTAGATTTATACATAACAAAAGAATATTTCCCAATAAATGTTTATTAATGTTTTGAAATATTCAAAGTGAGCATGTATTTAAGACTAATACCTGAGTCATTTTATTACCTCAGGTATGCAATCTCCTATACATGAATCATGGTAAGTTTAAAGTATATTCATATTCAGACCTCAACATATGTTCTTAACTTCTTGATATTCTAGTCTACGTTACATAGACCAATAATAAAGTTAGGAATCTTGTTACAATATAGTTATGTACTTTATATATATATATATATATATATATATATATATATATATATATATATATTATTATATATATATTAATATATATTTATATTTATATATTTTTTTTTTTTATATATATTTTATATACAAAAAT
>Ga0099825_1010416_pt1 | contig 10213 bp, 4 predicted proteins | sample SiratroredBW_FD_76838 | JGI IMG/M metagenome (GOLD analysis project Ga0099825, IMG submission 76838) | Root nodule microbial communities of legume samples collected from California, USA - Siratro red BW | ecosystem: Host-associated > Plants > Roots > Nodule | place: USA: California | collected... | reverse complement strand
ATCCATGACTACGTTCAAAAAAGACATTATACATATTAAACAAAACACAAATGAAACCTAAAATTGTCGGGGATCGAACATCCCCGGACTCATACCCACACATAATACAAAACATAAAATGTCGGGGATCGAACATCCCCGGACTCAGTACCAACACGTCATGATAAACATAAATATTAGACAAAACATAAAATGTCGAAAATCGAACATCTCCAGACTCAATACCAACACATCATGATAAACATAAATATTAGACAAAACATAAAATGCCGGAGATTGAATATCCCCGGACTCAATACCAACACGTCATGATAAACATAAATATTAGACAAAACATAAAATGTCGGGCATCGAACATCCCCGGACTCAATACCAACTCGTCATGATAAACACAATACAACCACAGCGCTATAATCTAGGTCTCTCTAACATCATCCTAGTGTACAAACTAATATAAAACACCAACAAAGTAAATTAATTAAATAGAAACATTGAGTGGACGAACCTGAAAAGTAGAGACAGTGGCAGTGTGTGCACAACTATGGTGTAGAAGAGTCTACACAACAATGGTAGAGACCTGAAAATATAGAATCAAGTCAAACAGAAAAAAAATTGGATAAAGGCAGAGAAAGAGATAGCCTTCAACGGTGGTGGGCGTCGCGGCAGTACAAGAAGAAAATGTCAAAGAGAGAGAGAGAGACGTCGCGGTGGGGGTCTGAGTGGTGGTGGTGGTGGCTGCGGAAGCACCTCTGGCCGCAGAAGCAAAATTGTGGAGAGAGAGAGAGAGAGACGGGAGAGAGGTTGGTCGAATGGCGAGGGAGGGAGAGAGGCACTACGAGGGAGGAAGACAATGCACTGAGGGAGGAAGAGGAAGCACTGCGCACGCGAGGAAGAAGAAGAAGCAGCAGCAAAGCAAAGGGAAAGAACAGAGGGCACGAGAGGGGGGAAGAGTTTCTATGCCCTAAAAGAAGAGATACAAACGTGGTTGTTAGTGGAAACCACGTTTGTATGTAGGATACGAACGTGGTTGCCACTAACAACCGCGTTTGTATCTTCCTGCAAAACAATTTTTAAATTATTTTGCAGGAGGATACAAACGCGGTTGTTAGTGGCAACCGCGTTTGTATCGTCCTGCAAAATAATTTAAAAATTGTTTTGCAGTACAAACGCAGTTGTTTCAAGAACCGCATTTGTATCTTCCTACAGTTTTCAATAATAAATTATTTGTGGCTTATTATCGCGGTTCTTGCGTCAACTGCTCTGGTATAGTCTTACTTAATTTCAAAAATGCCACCGCGTTGTTTTTAATTGCAGTTCATTTTTAACCGCGATGATATCCCGCCTTTAAATGTGTTTTTTCTACTAGTGCTTTAATGAACCTCGATGCGCCATCAAGAGATAAGCTTTGAAGCACCACTCTAAAATAAGCAAAGGAGAAACATCTCTCGAGACGCACTCAAGATTTTCCAAAAATATTTAGAAATTTCAAATCTGTCAAAATAAGTACAATATATATAGACTCATGTAGAAGATAAAGAGACAAGATCGTTTCTTCCCTAGGAAGGTGGAAGAGGAAGAGACAAACTCATTCATTCCCTAAGATAGTGGAAGAGGAATAAACAAACTCATTTCAACCCTAGGTCCAAATTAAATACAGAAAAGTAAAAGGAAAACTTACATTTTTTTTATATTTTTTTCAGATCATATCATCCTCCCTTTCTTCAAGAAAATTTGTCCTGAATTGTAGTTGAACTAATCCTAAAAAATCCAAGTTGTCAAGCACTTGTTTGATAAAATGCCTGAGTAATACCCAAAAGCTTTGAGTGTACCCAAAGCTCTGATACCAAATAATGCGAAGTCCCCCAAGCTGGAGGTGAAAAATAGAAACTGGAAACATCTATGATAATGGAGGAACGACTTAGGTTGCAGAATCGTTTCACTCAAGCTTCAAAGAGTGGCTCTTGGATGAATTCTCGAATGAACAAGATCTTCAAAAGTTTACAGAAAACTCAGAAATAAAAATAGTTGAAGAAAAATACAAGAAAAAAAAAGATAATACTAGGAATTAAAACAACACCTTACACCACCAAAATCCATGAGATAAGTAAGATGGTGATTCGCCACTTGTTACCTAACCCACAAGATAAGAATCAATGCTGGGAATTGGAAAGAACCTTGCGCCACTTAAATCCATGAGATAAGCAAGATGGTGAATCGCCACTTGTGACCTAGCTCACAAGATAAGAAACCCTAAGAGAGAAGCTCTCCACCTCCCTTGAATGAACCCCGATGCGCTATCAAGAGATAAGCTTTGAAGCGTCACTCTAGAATAAGCAAAGCAGAAACATCTATCGAGACACACTCAAGATTTTCCAAAAATTTCTATTAATTTCAAATTTGTCAAAATAAGTATAAAAGATTTCTTTATATAGACTCATGTAGAAGATAAAGAGACAAGACCATTCCTTCCCTAGGAAGGTCAAAGAGGAAGAGACAAACTCATTCATTCCCTAAGATAGTGAAAGAGGAATAAACAAGCTCATTTCTTCCCTAGGTCCAAATTAAATATAGAAAAGTAAAATGAAAAATTACATTTCTTTTATATTTTTTTCGGATCACATCATCCTCCCTTTCTTCAAGAAAATTCGTCTTGAATTCTAGTTGAACGAATCTTCAAAAATCCAAGTTGTCATCCACTTGTTTGATAAAATGTCTGAACTATTTCCTGAGTAATACTCAAAACATTTGAGTGTACCCAAAGCTCTGATACCAAATGATGCAAACTCCCCCAAGCCGGAGGTGAAAAACAGAAACCGGAAACGTCTATGATAATGGAGGGACGACTTAGGTTGCATGATCGTTCCACTCAAGCTTTAAAGAGTAGCTCTTGGATGAATTCTCGGATGAATGAGATCTTCCAAAGTTTACCGAAAACTCAGAAATAAAAAAGTTAAAGAAAAATACAAGAAATAAAGATAATACTATGAATTAAAACAACACCTTATGTCATCGAAATCCATGAGATAAGCAAGATGGTGATTCGACACTTGTTACCTAACCCATAAGATAAGAATCAACGCTAGGAATTGGAAAGAACCTTGCGTCACCCAAATCCTTGACATAAACAAGATGGTGAATCGCCACTTGTGACCTAGCTCACAAGATAAGAAACCCCAAGAGAGAAACTATCCACCTCCCTTTCATGAACCCCAATGCGCCATCAAGAGATAATCTTTGAAGCGTCACTCTAGAATAAGCAAAGGAGAATCATCTCTTGAGACACACTCAAGATTTTCCAAAAATTTCTATTAATTTCAAATCTGTCAAAATAAGTACAATAAATGTCCTTATATAGACTCACGTAGAAGATGAAGAGACAAGATCATTCCTTCGCTAGGAAGGTGGAAAAGGAAGAGACAAACTCATTCATTCCCTAAGATAGTGGAATAGGAATAGACAAGCTCATTTCTTTCCTAGGTCCAAATTAAATACAAAAAAGCAAAAGGAAAAATTACATTTTTTTAATATTTTTTTATATAACATCATCCTCGCTTTCTTCAAGAAAATTCGTCTTGGATTCTAGTTGAACTAATCTTCAAAAATTCAAGTTGTCATCCACTTGTTTGATAAAATGTCTGAACTGTTTCCTGAGTAATACCCAAAAGCTTTTAGTGTACCCAAAGCTCTGATACCAAATGATGTGAACTCCCCAAAGCCGAAGGTGAAAAATAGAAACTGGAAACGTCTATGATAATGGAGAAACAACTTGGGTTGCAGGATGGTTCCACTCCAGCTTCAAAGAGTGGCTCTTGGACGAATTCTCAGATGAACGAGATCTTCAAAAGTTTACAGAAAACTCAAAAATAAAAATAGTTAAAGAAAAATACAAGAAATAAAGATAATACTAGGAATTGAAACAACACCTTACACCACCCAAATCCATGAGATAAGCAAGATGGTGATTCGCCACTTGTTACCTAGCCCACAAGATAAGAATCAATGCTAGGTATTGGGAAAAACCTTGCACCACTCAAATCAATGAGATAAGCAAGATGGTGAATCGCCACTTGTGACCTAGCTCACAAGATAAGAAACTCCAAGAGAGAAACTCTCCACCTCCTTTTGATGTACCCCAATGCGCCAGCAAGAGATAAGCTTTGAAACGCCACTCTAGAATAAGCAAAGAAGAAACATCTCTCAAGACAAACTCAAGATTTTCCAAAAAATTCTATTAATTTCAAATCCGACAAAATAAGTACAATAGATATCCTTATATAGACTCGTGTAGAAGATGAAGAGACAAGATCATTCATTCCTTAGGAAGGTGGAAGAGGCAGAGACAAACTCATTCATTCCCTAGTGGAAGAGGAATAGACAAGCTCATTTCTTCCCTAGGTCCAAATTAAATACAGAAAAATAAAAGGAAAAATTAATTTCTTTTATATTGTTTTCAGATCACATCACGCCACGTATTGGTGTCAAAATAACGTTATTTTAGTTAAAAAATGTGTAATACACAAGGTGTAAAATAACACAATAAAAGTGTGATATTTGCTAGTGTGTCATAGTTGCTTCTTTTCAGTAATGATGTGTGATAGATACACTTGTGGAGTTGCCACATTCATTCACATGTAGGACTAGGTGGGGATGCTAGCTTTACCTAGACAAAGTAGTTTGGAGGTTATATCATGCTTTTACAAGTAAATAATATACATAATTTGATTAACTTAGATTTATTTTCAATTGAATATATAAATAATATTTTGTTCATGACTTTCCATGGATGAGAAGCAAGGATATGAATCCCACATATCAGGAAGCTCTCATTTAGACTTCATGTTATATGACCAAACCTCATATGTGCACAGTTAGCACTGTACGTGTCTTGATAGATGGTGTTATCATGATGGCGTGATGTGGGCTCCATATGACCTTCGTCCTATGAAACCGTTTGAGGTAATATCCATGTTCTTAGGATATATCTAGATCGGAACATGCTCACATCGCCATTTATTAGAGTTGTGTACTACAGTAGTTTGGGTACAAACAAACGGTTCCTCAACCTCCCCCACCATTTGTCAGAGTTGTGTACTATAGTAGTTTGGGTACAAGCTGGTGTAATCGTTGTTATTGATTGTCAATGGTTGCATTTTGTCGACCACCTTATTAACAATGTGATATTGGCTTCACATCCATTAACATGTGCAGTCAGATAGATGTACTAGTTCAGATAAGTGTCATATCACACCTGTACATATTTATAGGGACGAACGAAGATCGATCGTATGTATTGTCACACTATTATCCAAATAGTCTAGATTATCGTGAGTGTAACATCCTTGAAATTTTAAATAAATATTATTATTATTATTAATATCATTAATAATAATATCACCATTATTAATACGAATTATAGTAATATAATTTTTTGTATCATGCTCATAATAGTATCCACATTACCTTTAAGTTTCTTTGCATCAATAAACCTTACGACTATGCTTCATCTGTATTACTTTACTACACCAATAATCTGAAAGGATAAAACAGTAAATGAAATCTAAAGGACAAACTGGTAAAAACAAAAGAAATATATGTATATATATATATATATATAAATAAATAAATAAATAAATAAATACACACAAGCCTCAATTTAGATAAAATCAAGAGTTGGCATTAAATGGCATAGCAGATAAGAAATACTACAACCAAGGTCAATCCTTGTCGGGCCCAAAAAAATAAAAAAATAAATATTTATTTGTCTTATTTTGGCTTATTATTTTTATTTGCATAATTGTTATTTATTTATATTATGTTTATTAGTATGTTTTCTTTTTCTTGTTTATTTATTTGTTTTGTTTTTATATTTTGTTTGTTTTGTTACTTTATTTGTCTTTATTATTATTATTATTTTTATTTGGGAAAAATGACATTTTGCAAAGTCACACTTATTTATATTCATTTGATTAAAGGTACCATCTTAGGACGGGTGTTGTGGGTGTTAATACCTTTCTCATAAGTAACCGACTCCCGAATCTTGAATCTGGTTCGCAGACATTTTATTATTGGTTTTTTTATGGTTTTCCATAATAAACTATGGTGGCGACTCCCAATCTAAATTTAAATATTTTTTTAAAAAAATTTTGATCTCCCCGTCATGATCTGGTTACGACAGATGGTGACTCCACTAGGGACGTTTGAGAGAGTCATACCAATTAATTAAATGAGTCAAATTTGTGTGGTCTTCTATTTATTATTTTTTTGTAAATAATATTTTTTATTATTTATATTATTTGTATATATTGTTTGTTATTTTTTTTAGGATTATTTTTTTATATATTTTTATGTTGTATAATGCTTGTGTATTGTTGCAATATTGAACCCTAGGGTAGAAGTCATGATATATATATTTTCTTGGGAATTTTTTGGTTATTTTGCAGGTAGGGGTTGAGTATGCATTGTTCTCCCTTCACACACCTTTGCATATCATGAGTGGGATCCTATACCCGAGTCTGTAAAGCTTAGAAATAGAGGAGTTGTGTAGCAAAACTGGGCGGATGTACATCCTAACCCAGGTGTACGAAAACTCCAGCTAGAGTTTGTTCCCTTTATTTTCATGTCCATAAAGATTGTCATTACTGACTGATATGGATGTGTGGTAAAGGAGACCATAGCTCTAGTGGCCTTTATTAGGAAATTAAGATAAGTCACCCTTTGTGAGCACATTTACATGCCTAGAACTTAAGCCTCACTAAGGCAAACCCTAAGTAGGGCTCTAAGGGAGACTTTTTACAGCTCAATTATCCACTGTCATTCATTACCAACAAGTATTAAATAATTAAAGAGTATCAATCTCATTTTTTTCTTGCATACAATACATTTTTTTTTTAAATCAATCTCATATTTTTTAAAGAAAATTTGTGAGAGTGGTCTAAGAACAACTCTGGCTAAGAAAGAATTGGTACTTAATTCAGTCCAATTGTGACTCACCTCTCTTTCTTTCTTGGGAGTGGGCTTAATAAACTTTTTTCCTTGAAAAAAGAGAGAGTTTTTTTTTTCTTTATTTCTATTCATAAGTATCAATCTCACTTTTTTTTAAATAAAATACTAGTCTCATTTTTTTTAAAATCTATTAAATATTTTCTTTAAAAAACAATAACAAAAAATTGATATATGAATAAAATAAAAAAAAACACTAATCTCATGCATCACATTTTTTCTCTGAATAATAATAATAATAATAATAAACATTATAAATAAAATAAAAAAACATTAAACATTTTGGTCTCATATGCATTGTATATCTTATTTTTTCTAAAAAATGATTTTGGAAAATAAAAGTAAAAAACATTAAACATATTTTCCTAATATGGATTACAAACTTTCTAGGATTTGAAAAATAAAAAAAAATTAATTATACATATAAAAAAAATTGATCTCATTTTTTCCATACACATGACATATTGCTTTTCTTCTAAAAAATCAAAGAAATATGGTCATGGATACATTCATACAACATTAAAAAAAAGCAAAATAAAATTTCCTTCATCAATAGATTCCCATGATATTGTAAAAAAAAAAAACTAAAATAGTTTCATTCATACATTTTTTTTCAAGATTAAAAAATAATACGAAAAGGAATTGCATCTATTCATTTATAAATACATAATCATTTACAAATTTATATATTTTAAAAAAAATAATAAAAGAAATCGGGATTCATTCATTTATACATTCACCTATGACTTCATACATCTGTACATATCTCAAAATTTATTCTCATCTAAAGTTTCATACATCATTCATGTACTCAATGTAAATAACATACATGCATTTTATAAAAAAAACAGTTTCAAATAGAGTCAATGCATTCATCCTTGCATCTTCATAGCCTCATGCATTCATGCATTTTCAAAGTCTTATTCAAAACAAATAAAGAAACAAAAAGTATAGAGTTTAATTTCATATTATTATTTCAATAAAAAATAGATTTCATATATGCATCATGCATTCAATAAACAAAAATGAAAAAATATACATTTCCTATATGTATTTTTATCATGCATTCATTTATGCATCTACATAAGAATTCTCAAATAAAATTTCATGCACTTTCATTGCACTTATGCATTTCTTTTAAAAAAACGTTCAACCTCATGGCATTCATTCATATATTTTCAAAACTGAAATTTCATACCTTATTAAAAAAATAAGAAAAAAACAAAAGAAGAATTTCATGCATTCTCTAAAAGATTTCATGCATACATATTTTTTAAATTTCATATATCCATTTTATTCATTCATATATTTGTATTTTCAAAAAAAAAAAAACTCACAACAAAAAGCATTCTTAGAAATTTTCTACATAAAAAAATATAAAAGAAACAAACAACATTCTTTTTGTAGTTGTTGCTTAATTAATTTGTATACATCTTTTGCTAATTTGCATGTATCTTACACTTAGACATGCATCATACTTCTAAATATATATCATACATTTATACATTCATCACACATTAAACATGCATCACATATCTTCATATACATCATACAATTACAGGTGCATCATACATTTTCAAAGGCATCCATACTACGTTCTCTAACATGCTTTTTCCTTAGGAGGAATTTTGAAAATACATTTTAAGAGAAAAACAAATAGAAAATAGAGTTTTATGAATTCATACATACATCCTCATTCAACAAAAAAAATAGTTCTCATTTTAAAAAAATAGTTTTATGCAATCATTCATTCATTCTCATTCAAAAATGAAAAATAAAGTTTTATGTATACATATATGCATTCACTTAAAATCAAAACTTAATAGAATTTTATGCATGCATCTATGCATTCTTTTTCAATTAAAACTAAAAAATAAAATAGAGTTTTATACATTCATTCATGCATTCTCATATGAAAATAAAAAAAAAATAAAGATAGAGTTTTTATGCATTCTCATTTTCAAAAAATAAAAAAAAATAGAGTTTTATACTTGCATTATCAAAAAATCGAAAATCAATAATGAAAAATAAAGTTATATGCATTCAATAAACAAAAATGGAAACTATACATCATACATGTATTCTCATAAATCATCATAGAATTCCATGTATATGTTCATGCATTCTCAATGCATTCATGCATCTCTTCCTAAATGTCAATATCAAACAAAAAAAATCAAGAATATCAAAAAGGAAAAATATTGCATACATTCTCAATGCACTCATGCGTCTCTTCCTAAATGTCAATATCAAACAAAAAAATCAAGAATATCAAAAACGAAAAATATTGCATACATTCGTACATTCATGCACCTACCTCACTTTTTTCAAGATTTATTTTGAGACCCTCTTGATGCGGTCATGGTCTCAACCTCACTTTTTTCAAAATTTCATTTGAGACCCTCTTGACACTGTCAAGGTCTTGACCTCACTAGAAAATAGAAAAACAAGGGCAAATAAAATTATTTCTTAAGATTTTTCCTGAAAAAATATGAAATAAAATAACAAAAAAAATAAATTAATTTTTTTTACAGAAAAAAAAGAAAGAAAAGAAGTCAGCAATGTAATGATTACAAGAAACATATACACATTGACCATTTTTTTGAAAGAAAAAAAAACATATTTTTGTAAATACTCTCTCCTTTGGAAATTTGTAAATTTTGTACATATATCAAAAATTTTATACATATAAGCATACATTGTCATTGAAAATATTTTTTTTAAATACATTTTCCTTTAAATATTTGTTTTGAAGAAAAAACATCTTTGAGTATCCATTCTCTTTTGAAAATTTATACATACTTTTCCAAAAAATAATACATTTGAGTATAGATTATCATTGTAAAGATAGCAAAAAAAACCAGAAAAATAAAATGTAAAGCATCCATTCATGCATATCATTAAGAAATTAAAAAAATACAATTTGGATCGTCCATTCATGCATTACCATCCAAGAAATTCAAAAAAATGGAAAATTCAAAAGAAAACCAAAAATAGATTTTCATGCATGCATGCATTATTTTCAAAGGAACAAATTCAACTTCTGAATATCTATATATGCATTCACAAAATCTCTTATGCATTTTTCTATAATTTCGTACATTGTTTATGCATTCTAAAAAATTCCATTCATATATGCCTTTTCAAAAAAAAAAAAAAAAAAAAAGTTTTTTTTTTTTATGAATTACTTAATAAAAAAAATACTTTTAATCTT
>Ga0099825_1010412_pt1 | contig 10215 bp, 6 predicted proteins | sample SiratroredBW_FD_76838 | JGI IMG/M metagenome (GOLD analysis project Ga0099825, IMG submission 76838) | Root nodule microbial communities of legume samples collected from California, USA - Siratro red BW | ecosystem: Host-associated > Plants > Roots > Nodule | place: USA: California | collected... | reverse complement strand
GGGTTGTCTTGTTCTGGGATAATCCTATTCATAGGATAAGACTCTACTGGTCTTTGTGATGAGCTCGGAAGATCAGGATCAAGAGGCTTGTTCTGATAATTATTGACTTCACACAGGTGACGAACTAACTGATTTTTATAGCTCTCATTTAAAGGATAATGTTCAAAGGTTCTCCATAGATAAGCTTCATTTCTGGACCATATCATTCCAGCTGGATTCTTAAAATAGGGACGATGGATGATAAAGATAGAGACTAAAGAATCGATATAGGCTTGAGATAATCCCCTATTTTCTTCATAGTCTATAATCTTTTTCAATTCTGCTCTCCACCAAGATAAAGGAGAAAATCATTCTAGCAAGGTCCAAAAGTAATAATGATCTTTGTACGGATATGTAAGAATGTAATAGGCCATTTTTGTTTGTAGTGCAATGGGTATGGAATATTGTACAGTGTCGCACTAGATGAGCCAAAGGATTGGTTCACATAGATCCCATCCTATTCCACAGAATAATTTAAATATTCCTCCAAATGGAATTTCTGGATTGAAGATATTGGTAGGAGTAGTCTTGTATCTCATAGTTTCATGAAGGAAATAGAAATATCTGGACTTGGCATAATTGAGAATGTCAGCAGGAGTGGTTGGATTCAACTCAGGTGGATAAACCTTTTCAATTCTGACTTTTGACGCTAAAGGTTTTACCATGAATATGAGAGGGAAGACATTTGAAGTTGAGATGTACTGGATGGGTTTTGCTGGTCTGGAGAGGAAATCAGGGATGAGATTATGGTTTCCTTTGATGTGTTTAACAGAGAAATCATACATAGAAAATCAATCCTTTAATCTGAGGATCTGAGGGTCAGGAGGCATTTTGTTTTTGAATTCTAGGATTTTTGGAAAGGAAGAGTTATCCATCTGGACTTCAAAATGATAACCTCTTAAATAAAAATCAAACTTTTTTATGCCATTTTTTACGGCAAGGGCCTCTTTGAAAGTGGTGTGATAATGCTTCTTAGATTCTTTGAACTGTCCACTAGCATGTCCGCAATAGTACTTTTTGTTTCCTTCTTTTTCAATGAGCACTGTTATCCAATAATGGTCACTGACATTGGTTTGAAGTACTCTTTTGCCATTTCCAGGGATTTTCAAGGCTGGAGGAGTCTGAGCAATCTTCTTTAGTTCTTGGATTGTTTTGGTCTGCTCAGGGCCCTAAGGTGAAGGGTTTTTCTTGAGCAATTTGGATAAAAGGCTTGTGTATTTTGCAGCATGTGGGATGAAATCTCGGATATAATTCAGGATGCCCAAAATGTATGAACATCTTTGCAGGTTATATTATTTGTGACCAGTATGTTAATGTATGAATAATTAAAAACTTTAAGAGTGATTAAAAGGATATGCCTGAATCCGTTCTTTACGGTATGTGAAACTGTTATTTTTTAAAAATTTCAGTGTAAGACGTATTGTTGAATTTAATTTCCTGTAGATTGCGGTTATTGAAGACATTAAGAAACAGACAGTGAGGGGAAACAACAAAGTACCAGAAATGCGTGTTTGGGAATACAAAGATTATGAATCATTCTTCCCACGACGAATGCTCCGTCGTTTGGAACATATTCTCCGTGCCTAATTTGTAAGTTGGTATCCCCAATACCTAATAGTTTGTTGAATATTAAACAAGTTGGTGAAATGTATGATTTGTTTTTGTTGTAGATTTTTGTCTCATCAGTTAATGAAGATCATTGGTGATGTTATGCCGTAAACTGTCGCAGCATACAGATATACGTTCTTGACTCCCTTGGACACAAAAATAAGAGTCGCAAGGTCATTGACAAGGCAGTGGTTAACAGAGCTCATTTAGTATTTTTCTCAACCCATCTACAACAGAGCTCATTTAGTACCCTTCTACTGATTTTGAGATCAGTATCAATCATCACCAGCTAACCAAAAAGGGTTCATTTTATGCAAGTCTTCTGGCCAGTCGTTAACATCTTATTCACTCTAATCAGATACTTTGAGATGCAACAATGTCGAAGTTGCAAATAGCTCCATGCATAATTAAATCAATCAATATAAACATAAAAAAATGATGTCATAGTGTCATAAAAATAATTATTCAAACTATAAATCAAACCTTGTTTCCAATTTTGATTTATCATGAATAATACGTTCAAAAGATGTCATTGTAATCTTATGAAAAATGAAAACAATTATATAAGATCAAATAACATAAAAAAAATTGTGCTATCCATCTACATTCCATTACTCAAATACATCACATACTTCCAAACCAACTTCAATACACAACTAACACATTCATATATCAAGTTCAAATAAATCACATACTAAGTCAACCGATCCAACATAAATTAACTATAAGTCTAATATCACTCACATGGCCATCTACAATGAATGTTTGGCAATTGCTACATTTCAACCTTTCTTACATCAAAATCATTTAAACATGCTACTTTTTAGACATTTTTCCAAAAAAAATGTTTTCCAACTTTCTTACTATATTTATTTCGTTTTATAACTTAAAAATAATTATATGTGTAACAATCAAACGTTTTCTCTTTTAAAGACACTGAAATTAGTTAAAATATCAAAACTTTTCAATAAAGACAAACCTTCTCAGCCTTTTTTAGATATCAAATGTTTTCAATAATGTCCAACGATATCAAATGTTTTGAACAATGCCATAGACAAATATCCTATTCACCCATAAAATGTCAACCTCAATCCTAAACATTGCGAACCTAAATCTTAAACAACACAATGAATAAACTAGTTAAAAATATGGAAGACGATTTCACTTCCCCGATCACCCTAAACTTCTATTTCCGTTCAACGCGACCTTTCTTGTCTCAGCAACACGTAACCGTAACTCTTGTAATCCGATGAACACGAACACTAACTCAATCGTATCTTTGGCACACTATCTCTCAATTCTCACACACCTCTTTTTTTTTATTATTTCAAGAAAGCGTGTCTTCCATTTATATCTTTACCGAAACGCCGTATACCAAATTATCCTCAATCGTTTGAAATTATCACTTTACAAAAAGGTTCTTATCAGACAAGAGGACTGGACAAAATTATCCTAATAAATGAGGATTAAAATGATATGATATAACTTTACTTGTTAATTAATTTTTCATTATTTCTTTCTCTCTTTTCATTATTTTTATTTTTTTTCTTTTTTGTCTACTTTTTAAAAAGGTACGAAATTACGAAAAAAGTAATTTTAATTTGTTTTTTAAGAAATTTTGAAAGTTATTATTTACTGCAAGTCTTTTTAAAAACAAATGTAAGAAATAATATTTTAGATACAGACTAAGCTTTCCTTTGTCATGCTATTTTCGTCTAACATTTATCAATATGGTCTGATCTTTATTTTATAAGATATATTATTAGTTTAAGCACTTAATTAAAATAATATTAAAATGTTAAACTTTTATTAAAACGTCAGGGTCGGAGGAATAATCAAAATTAAGGTTATAGCTTGAAAAATTATATCAAATTTCACCTAAGAACTAGAAAAATATTGAATCTCCAATAAAAAAATTTGGAGACATAGTTGGGATAGCTAGCGAAATAAGTTTCAGAATAATAAACAAGTCATTTTTCTGACTATGCTCAAGTTAATCTAAAGAAACATCGCAAATCTATCACCAAAAAAGGTGCTCAGAGACAATTTGGATGAGGATGAAATCTATTAAAGAAAAATAGGAGTGAGAATGGAAAAAGAGATTGAGGAAGAGAAAGAAAGAGAAACACACGTTCAAATTGCAAGTTATAGCATACTTAGAAATGTATCTCATATGTGAAACACAGGCCAAGAGTTATTTGTAGATTAGATATCAGTAACATGACAAAATATAATAGCTGATATGCAGAAAGCATGTGAAGTACTATATGAAAACAGACCTAGTTTCACATAGAAAAATAGAAGGACAAAAGCCTTATGCAACAGTTTCAATAGCAGTTTCCGAAGGCTTCTTCTCAGGCTCAGCTGAGGCAACAGTTTCAGTTTCTGAAGGCTTGCTTTCTGAGGCAACAGGTGCAGTTTCTGAAGGTTTGTTATCATTTTCAGCTGAGGCAACAGTTGCAGTTTCTGAAGGCTTGTCTTGGGGTGATGCTTCATCCACCCAGAATGCAGTCTTCTTCCCAGTTTTGGAAACAGCTTGCAGAACTTCATCTGGCTGTACATTTCCCTTCACTGTCACCTTCTGCTCCTTCAGATCAATGTCAAATGACTCAACACCTATAAATATTTACACCATTATTTTTATATAACATTGCAGATATTTTGAAGGTTAAAAGTTTCCATTGGAAAGTACTGTAGAAGTATAACTTCCCATTTTCTCTTTCTAAGAAATGAGTAAAAAAGTGAACATCAATGTTGTCTAGAAAATGAAACAAAATGTGAAGAATACAAATGAAACTAAATGTGTACAAAGAAAGTTGATGCATGTCACAGATGGCGATGATAGCTGTGAAATGTTCTAGGCCAAAGAAATTTCAGACCAATATAGTAAGGGAACATGATCTTTTTATGGGAATATTCAAAGTTTCATTGAATTGGATTGTGACCCCATCAGAAAGAAACTTTCTTACGAAGCTAAAGCCAATAATGGACATGGAATGGAACAAACTTTTGCTTGTCATATCCATCTTAGAACAACGGTTATTGAGTTATTTCCATCACATTGAGTGTCATACGGTTAGGAAAATAATAAGCTTTTGAAACTCCATCAAACAAGTCTCAAAACATCAAAGAAATTATCATATTAGATATTAAAATACACTAATAAATACACACACCTACATGCAAAGAATACGAGTAAAATAAAATTAATTGAAAATCCTAAAGAGGTTATTCACAATACCCACCAGCAAAAGATCACGGATTTAAAGTGGAATGTTACACTAATACACCCAACTTGAGACTGAGGTATGAAATAACAGACTAAGAACTCCCAAATGAATAAAAGTAGAATTGCTGATCAACTAAGGATGGCTTTCATTGGCTCTGGGTCGAAGCCACATCAAATTCAGACTACATTCTAATAAGAGTAACCAGCCCTTAGCCTGTGCAAATATTGATGATGATGTTTCAGAGTCAATTGTGAACAGGAAAAGCACACAATCATATAATTACAGCCTAACAGTGAAAGCCAAGAAGTTCAAGAAAGACAGAGATTAACCAGAACTTCACGTGCTTAACATTAAAAATGACATTACACTCTTTGAAGTACTTTACATAGGAAAGAAATGGAACAGAACTTCTGAATTAAGAAACCAGCTGAAAGACACTTAAAAACAAATACTTATGGTAATTAGGTTGTGAATCATGCAGGATACTTTGAATGAAAAATTGACAAGGGCAAGCCCCTGCCATAAAGAATTGACATGCAATATATTACATTGTTACAATTACTAGATCATTTATATTTTGGATCAGATAGTAGCAAGTAGTTTGCAGGAATGAGAAATACCTTCCATTTTTCCCAAAACCCTATTCACTGCTCCAGCACACCCCTGACATGACATACCAACTTTGAGGACAACAGTCTGCAACCATAATAAGAAAATTAAGTTAGAAGAGGAGAGAAAAGAATAAATAATCTCATCTTAACCCCCAACAACCATATATCAAAGAAACAAACTCATAACTTAAATCTAATATGAACTTGAATCAATTTAAGAAAGGGAAAAAAATGGAACATGTAGAGGAATTGATCGTACAATGGCATCAAACACTAAGGTAGGGACAAGAGATTATTATACTATAATAATCCCTTTGAGGAATTGAGCATAAATTAATGAACACAGAAAAGAATGATCCCTTTGACTGCTGCTGTAAAAGTGAGTGATTGTGACCCTAGTACATCTGATCTGACATAAAACTAGATTTTGAAGGTTAAGATATAAAAATATAAACACCAGGAACTGGCGTAGTGGAGTCATATTCAAAGATTGTGAGAATCAACTGAAAGCCAGTCCTGTAAACTAAACTAAACAAATCACAGCTTTTCAAATAATTTATTGCAATCGACTTTTCAGATAATGGGGCCATAAACTAAGACTTTTAACAAACAAGAAAGAACCAACCATTGTTACTTTCTTGCTATTAGATTTGAAGTTATATCTGAATTAGTTTGTTTGCAAGCAATAATGTTAGAATTTTACATCTAACAATTATATTCTTTATTGGAGCAAATCATTGGGAAGAAAAGTCATAAAAAGTGATAAGAACATCAGATATGTTAGATACAACCGTTGAGGACAAGTTCTGCAACTATTCGAATAGAAACCGAAGATCCATGAAAACTAAATTAATATGAACAAAACAACTAAAACCACTTTCAACTTTAACCCTTCAGAACTGAAACCATGTATCTGCAACTGCAACTTCTCAGAAGGATTTTTATGAGCAGATGTTGAACTTTCTAAATTGAAACTCAAAATCGCAACCCAATAAATTGAAATACTTATTAGGATTCTCAACCTAAAGGAAAAACAAAGCTTTGAAATAAAATCATATTTTTTCAGAATTAAATTTCCTGGGCAATCACATTTCAAACAAAAGATTCCATCTTTACCCATATAAAGCAATAAAATCACTCTTCCCACACAATCTTGCTAAATTAGTAATCACTATAAACAAAACTGAAAGATGCCAACACAATCATAATCTCTCAACTCAGAAACTAGGCAAGTTCAGCACAAACACCAAGAACAAGAACCATGCAAAGCAAAAAAAATAAAAAATAAAAAATACCCAGAATCACAATGATCAAGAACATGCAAACTGAGCAAAGAGCAAAAGGAAAGAAAAGAAAAAAAAGGAAGTGGGTTGAAAACCTGAGAAGACATTGTTATTTGTATGCAAGAAAGTGAAGAAACAGAGAAGGAATAACAATAGATTCAAACAGTGGTGGTAATGGAATATGGAGGGTTGTGGAGAGTGGTGCCTTTATAGCAAAAAAACCAAAGAGAGTGCGTGTGATGCAAGACACAACACAATATGGTGGGGCCATAGCAGTTTGGTAATTATTCTTGTTCTTCATTCATGTTGTGCGTTACAAGAGCTCATTGTTTAACTTAATTTATATAATGTTTTATTTTATTGTTAAAGAAATATATGTTTTTAAAATAAAACAATAATATTTTACTTTCGTAACATAAATCTTAATTTTTATATCATATTAATTTAATGAAAAGGTTATAAAATTTATATCTTAAATTTATAAGTCTGTATATTACTTTTATCAGAGATATCTTAGCATCTATACTGAAATAGGTTGATATGTCATATATGAAAAGCACTTTAAAAAAAAGCATGTATGAAAAGAATTTCGGATAAGTTATTCCGTAGCTTCTCTTACTTCTATTTTAATAGTACAATTTTTATTTTTTTTTTCTGTTTAGAATTAATATTTGTAGCATAGAGGGAATTAAAAAAACTTCACAAAATAATACTTAATTTTGTAAAAAAAATAATTAAAATATTTTTTTAAAGAAAGTAACGGTTTAAACTGCTATAAAAATATTTAGAATTATAAAAATTTAAAACCAAAGAACGTTAAATCTTTTTTTTTTAATTTTTAGCATGACTTTCAACAATATATAACTGCGATGTCATCTTAGAAAATAGATTTAGATCTAAACTAATATAAAAAATAATAATTTACAAAATAAAATTTACGATTTGGTCGTATTTATAGTCTATAAATTTTTTTAGATCATTACGTTTCAATTAAAATTTTATAACAGATTCATGTTTAATTGGTAAAGTCTCGTCATAGGTTGAAACAAACTTAATTTCATAAATCACATAAAAATGTTTCATTTTCACATCATCATATGGTAAAGTAATTCCTAAAATATTACCATACCAATTCTTATTCATATAAAAAGAATATTATGAATATCATCTGGAAAAAAAAAACATAAGGACTAATAAATTACATAACTAAAAATTCTGGTCAAAGTCTTTTTTCTCTGATACGATAGGACGTTTTTGAGGTACAACTTTTGAGAGATAATGCTTAGATCAAATTTTGAAAAACTTTGGAAAGATAAGGGTGTGATCCTAATGGATAACGAATGAATGTAAAGTTACATACATAACATTTATTTGAAGAAGGTTGTCCATTAAGAAGAATTTTAGTGGTGCTAAGAAAAATTGAATCCACCTTCATAAAGACAATAAAAGTTAATTCTAGACTTGCAATCCACAACTTTATTTGATGTCTATAGTTTGCTTAAATTTGTTATCTATTTTGTTGATATGTATTCTATGTCCTTAACCTTCTATTGTAATATAATTTATCTTTTTTGTGTTTTTCCTCATTATTATTGAGCCACTGACATAATTATAAAACTAAATTTGTTAAGCTTTTATACTTTATAAACTATCCCAATAAATTCTAAGAGAAAAACATATATAATGGTAGTTAAAATAATTATTTAAATGTAAATTTCACTCTACATATTACTTTATTTATTGTTCATGATTTATGATATGTAATAAAATCTTACAATTTATTCTTGCTTATATCCGCTCAACAACAGCATTATGTTAATAATCGAAATAATATTCCTTAATTTTAAAATCATCAAATCTTTGTTTATTTTATTTTTAAATATATTCGTAAACTTTCAATTTATAAAAATTTAACATTTAAATATATGATGAACAATTTGTCTAATTTTTTTTCTCAATATATTTGTTTCTTTACCCAAAATTAAAGGAAAAAAAATCTCATAATTTGATTATATTTTGGATTTGGTGAAACATAAAATAAAGCATTTGTATAGGTTTCTTTTTTGCGTAGGATGCTTTTGCATGCAATAATGTGAAATCCATTCCTTTTTCAGTGGAATCCATTCCTTAAAGCACACACCAAATGTTTTAGCAGTATCCACCACTTTTATTTTTTAAGCAAAATTGGATGGTACTTTTATTTGGTTTCAAAAACTGGGTTGTACTTGGCAATGGAGTTGGATTACAAATGGAATTGTGTAGTACAAAGTGCCAATCTATGCATGTACTCTCTTCACCTTAAGACAGTACCAACATGAAGAGAGAAAGAGAGAGAGAAAGTAGATAACCTAAAATGTGCCATAATTAATGAGTGGTTGGCACCAAAATCATTAATAAGTGGTGTAAACCTATACCTTTCTATAGAGAAAATTATATTTAAGGAATTGAGAAATAGATGGGGTTATGTGAAAGGTGTGTGTTTGAGAGAGATATTGTAGGTAAAATAGACCTCAGAATAAGATTGGAGTTATGATTATTTACAATCTTATGCTTGGAGGAGTTTTTTTCTAAAATTAATTTATATATAAATTAAATTGTAAGAAATTATATAATTTTTTAATTTTAATTTGTGTATTAAGTAATTTTTGTTTAGGTATAAATCAATTTTAGCATTTGTTTTCTTATTTTTCCTTTTTCTACAAATATAGTCATTATTTTTTAATTTATTAAGAATTTTATTTCTCGCAAATTCATTTTTGTCTCTAAACTTTCTTGTAAGTTTAGATAACACCTAAGATTTGATTGTGATGTCAAGTTTATTTTTTAGGAGATAATAAGAAGATGATTAATGTAAGTTAATCAAAGTTGAGTTTGAGTTTCGAGAGTAGATATCTCTATTGGATTTTTTAAAGTGTAAATAGAAAATGTTTACTAGTAAACATATAAACATTTAATTAATATATTAGTTGGTGTGAAAAAATGTAATAATTGAGTTGATAGATATAACTGTTAGAAAAATCTCTAAAAGGGTTTAATATATAAAAAATAAAACTAAAAAAAAATATTGTCTTATTGTTATTTGATTTTTTTGTTATTTTATTTTCAAAACTTTTGTTTTATTTTTATTAGATTTTTTGGTATTTTTTTATTTATTTTTCTAAAAAGTGATATCAAAGTTGATAGTGAGTAACGGCCAGTTTAAACAATATATTTATGAAAATACTTCTGTAATTTATGATACAGAATTTATTGTTATGAAAATACTTCTGTTATAATTTGTTATAATTTGTTATACAAAATTTATTTGTTAAAAAAAATATGATGAGATTAATATATATATATATATATATATATATATATATATATATATATATATATATATATATATATATATATATATTTTTTTTTTTTACTTTTTTTTTTATACATATTTATTTTTTTTTT
>Ga0099825_1010410_pt1 | contig 10216 bp, 8 predicted proteins | sample SiratroredBW_FD_76838 | JGI IMG/M metagenome (GOLD analysis project Ga0099825, IMG submission 76838) | Root nodule microbial communities of legume samples collected from California, USA - Siratro red BW | ecosystem: Host-associated > Plants > Roots > Nodule | place: USA: California | collected... | reverse complement strand
ACCACTAACTTGTCCCCTGCGTTTAACAGTGATTCTACAAGATCCTGGGCGGAAGTCACCTCTTTCATGTTGGGTTGAAGCCCCTTTTCCCACCATTTCTGAACTTTCCCTATTCTAAGGCTCGTCTGCAAAATTCCACAGGAAAGGTTCAGAAACCTCTAGAGGAAAACATCGCAGGAAATTAGCAAAATTCAAAACAATCATACGGTTCTTAATTCCCAGAAAGGGTATTAGAATAAGACATATTGTAAGGGTTACATACAAAATTCCACAAGCTCCAAAACCCCCTTGAGAGAAACACAATCTCCCCAAAATAAAATAAAATATAAGGAATTTCAAATCTTTTCAGGAAAACTGACAAAATTCCCAACAACAGAAAAAGCGTCTTTAATTACCTTTAAAATCCAGAATATATAAAATAAACATGACTCTAAGGGCCATCTACAATACTTTACAAGAAATTTCCAAAAACCCGTCAGAAAAAACACAAAATCTTCTCAATGAAACCTAACAAGGAACTTGGAAGCGAACATGCCAAAAAAATTAACAAAACTCCCACCAACAAAAAGGTTCTAAATCCGCAAAACAAGGGAATTAGGGATAAAGCAAATTCCATAAGGGTAGTAATATTACAAACCTGAGCACCAGTTGAAGCTCTCAACCGCAAACTGACCCTGTTGGGTGGTCCTCTATTTACATGAAAGAGAAGCTTTTTACCCTGAAACTCAGAAGAAGAGGACCGAGATCTGAGAATCTGAGACTTAAACTTGAGAGAAGGGGACCCTCCGATGGTGCATGTATCGGGAACCGTCGACACCCTTCGATGGCGGCGTTGACTACTACCAAGTAAAGAAGAAACGAAACTCGCCTTGGTCAAAACCTCAGCCATTAAAATTTCCTCGGCTTCAAACCCACAACAAATGAACAAAGCAGAAAAGCCTCTCTTGTTTGTTACAGAGAGAAGAAGACGACGCTGAAAAGAAAACGGGGCGCAGAAAAGAACTTTATCCGCAAGCGACGGCAAATCCACATGTAAAGTTGCGAGCTTGAAATTGCAACAGAAGATAAAATAGAAGTTGAATAAGTGAAAAAGAAAAAAAGAAAAAAGGAGAGTAGATAAAGTTGAATTATCGTTCAGTTGACGGCTGTGATGGCGCGACGCGGAGATCGACGGCGGCAGAGAGATCATGGCAGACACGCGGCGAATAGTTGTGGTTGCGTGGAAAAACGTGATTGGATGAGGGACGTTTAAGGTAAAATGTGGGACCCGCACGTGGGTGGATTTCGCTGGTTGTAACGACACGTGTTTGATTTAATCAGTTGTTTTCTTTTGTTTTGGATAATAAAAAAGGGCTTTAGCCGCTTTTTTTCTTCTTTTTTTTTTCTCGTATCTTGAGATGAATTTTATTTTATTTATATTTTGATTTGAATGAGATGCATAGAGCATCTTCAGCATCTGGCACGGAATATACACGTTGAATAGATATTTCACAATGAATTTTATTACAACCATTTAATTTCAAAATTTTGTATTTGATAATTTCAGTTCATTTTTAATTTTTTACTGATTTGAAAAAATGTATTGAGATATTTATTAATTTTACTTTTTTATTCTGTATATAAAATAAAATTTTATTGCTTTACTATATGCATCCACTTATAAGATATGACTTTTGTTTTCCTGAAGTGTTTTTTTTTAATATTTTATTAAATAAAATGTTGATGGTGATAGAAAATAATTTTTTATTGTTTATATACTTTTATATTAAACGATCTATTTTAATTATTATACTATTTATACAATTTATTTTACTATATTAAGATTAACTTATATTAATAATGATATTGATGGTAGATACGTTTTATTTTTATTATTTTAAAATATTTTTCATATTATTTTGTGTATTTTAATTCTACTTTTATTTGATTTGATTTTAAATTTGAATGGAAATATTGTAAGATATAGAATAAGATTAATAACTAATACAAAATACAGTATGAAAATATATAATAATTGAAAGAAAAAGAAATATAGTTAAAATCATTCATTTATAATTAAATTAATGTAAAACGCGGTATAAATATATCTAATTTTATCATTTACATTTATAAATTACTTTAATTAATCATTTTTTTCAATACGTTTTATTTGATAATTTAGCTTAATAATTACGTTAAACTTTTAGCTATCAAGCTAATATTGTAGCTTTCAGCTATTTTTGTTTTAACTTTCTATTATTTTTCAGTTAGTTTTATTAAACATAGTCAAATTTAGACATGCAAAATGCAAAAATGAACGTGACGTGGTAGCTGTTATTGCAAGATAGGTTTAGAAATTAAGAGGTTAGTTTTATCCGTATAACTCTAATAAGTTTATATATATATATAACATAAAAGGCATCTCTTCAACGTTTTTCTTATATTTATATTATTGTTATTATTCATATATCAACACATTATTATTATAATTATAAAATAAGATAAATAACTTTTTTCATACCAATTAATTAATATGATGATTAAACATATTTATTGTTTAATAAAGACATGAAAAAAAATATCAATTAAATACTAAATAACTTTTATAATTAGACTATGTTAAGTTACAAATTTAAAAATTAATATATATTCTATTTATCTAACAAATTATATCCTCCTAATATTAATCATATCTAACAATTTTTATACATGTACACATCTATCACATCTATCAAATTTTAGTGACTCTCGTTAGATAGAAGAAAACTTCCACCTATTTTTACTACATAAGAACTATATGTATATGATTAATTTGAGATTTTAGTAGAATTTTGAATGTTCATCAACTTAATATTCACAATTTACATTATCAACTTAATACTTTTCTAGTAATTACTATATATTATAAAAAATTGATTTTAATCAATTTCATGTGGTCATATAATCTCATTTAAAAATAATAAATCAATGAAACAAATATAAAACATTAAAATTATTTTAATACATAATATATATTTAAAGACAATTTAAAAGAGTGAAATTGAATGTTAGGTTGCTAAGCAATATTCTTCAATACTAGAAAAAAAATGATATAATCTTATCTTTTCTCAAATAATGGCTACATTTTGAGTGACAAAAACTTAACATTCGGGTGAAATTCTTTTAAAAGGAGAGAGAATTTATATGATTTCTTGATGCTTGAACAACGAGATGTCGCTTAGACAATGAAACTCATCACTTGAACAATATTTTGTCACTTGAGTAAGAAAATCCAAAATTGAAAGGCTTGCATTTGACCTCTATCTCAATTAAATAAGGAATAGTCACTTGAGTGAGATATGCAGAAAACCAAAACCAGAAAAAAAAAAAAAATACTCAAACAAAATTATGTGAACAAGAAAATCTAAAATTGAAAGGCTTGCATTTAACCTCTATCTCAATTGAATGAGGAATGACCGCTTGAGTGAAATATGCAGGAAAAAAAAAATACTCAAACAAACAAACTTTAAATTTTTCATACCAACATGCATCCTTTTATCAATATTATTCAAAATAACAACCTTAAATAATAGAAATACCTTAATAACTAAAATTTGTTATCTTTACATTTACACCTAGTTCATTTTGTGAAGTGATACATTATGAAAATAAACAATTAAAAAATCACACCTTCACATTTATTTATTAAAAGCTATTTGATATTTTACTAGGTAAATTTTATTTTAAAATATGTAGCTAGTCTAAACCTAAGATTTCTCGACTCATGTCCAAATTGGGGATGACAAGTATCAAAGTGTTCCATTGCAAAGAATTAGCCAAACGATGAAGCATTTCATCACATTTCTTCTCATATGCATGTTGTGAAAAATAGGTAAAATAAGTAAGAAGGGAGAATAAAATTGTGTATTAAGCCCTTTTAAAGTTTTTGCAAAATCAGCATTTGAAGAAGATAGTCAAACACAATTTTAAATGAATAAACTCACTAGCAAGCAATTTATAGTCCAAACGACTCTCCTTCTTTAAAGTTAGATGCATTTTAATAATATACAATGTAAAAGTATTGAGAACAAAAAATTTTTATGCGTGTTATTTTTATATTGGTTTGTCTATTAGCCAATAATATGTCTAGTTCTTGATCAAGTTCCATTAGGCAGACTTTCACTATAAATACAAAATGAGTTTTCTTTGGACCTCAACCACTCCTACCAAAGCAATTTAATATTATTTGAAACACAGTTACTCATAGCTAAATAATCAAATATTGTTTGGAGCACAACTACTTCTAGCTAGGACAAAGTATTATTTTAAACGAAACCACTTCTGAATAAGAGTCAGTATTGTTTGAAATACAATCATTCCTAGTTAAATTTGAGTATTTTTTAGAATCTAATCATCCCTGACTAAAACCTAGTATTCTTTAGAACACAACTTCTCCTGGTTAAAACACCTTGGTTCCAAGAGGGAGTGATCAACCAATCACAAGTTTGCACCCGAAAAGATGTGTTGCATCTTACAATGTATATAAGATTTGTTTCACTCTTATAAATAACTAAGGAACACAATAATGTTCTATTGATGAGTTAGGTTTGGAACACTTATAAGATTTTAATTATATACGTAAATCATAAGTTTGTATTATAGAAGTATGTCTCTATTTTAAACACTCTTATTTAGAGGAATCTTCTATATATATAGATATATGAAAGAGCCATTACAAATCCATAACTAGTAATTGAGAAATAAGGATAAGTCCTTTGTTCTTGAGCTATGTCTGTCCTCATTAACTTGCGATTTGCATTAAATGTTCTCCCATGCAACATTGAAAGAAGGAAGGCTATGATACTTAGCTTGTTCTCTTCAATCATAAGCCATTTAATATGGGGTAACTTTCAATTTTCGGGCCATATTTAATTATCTCTATATGGACAATTTGCAATCTTTTTTAGTTTTCAATTAGGTTGAAAATGATGTATTGGCCCATAGGCCTAAACCAAGGGTCAAACTAGGCAAAAAATTATGTCCCATTTCAAAATATAGGCTAAGGTAGACTCTGAATTGTTTTTAACTTAGCCTATAGGACTAACCTGACTACTTGATTTGACAACCGGTTATGCCCCATTTCAAAATATAGGCTAAGGTAGGCTCTGAATTGTTTTTAACTTAGCCCATAGAACTAACCTGACTACCTGATTTGACAACCGTAGTAACTTCATAACCCACATTTGGAACATTTTTTCAACTCTTCAAATTATTTTCTATATAATATGCAATCAATACAAGATACAGTATCTTTTAGTCTTTCATCCCCATTAGATAAAGTATCTCCATTGGACAATGTATTTCCCACCAGAAGCATGTATTTTATAATTGAAGTAATTTTGTGAAACTTTTATCAATCCACTCATTACCTGCCTTTAAATTCACCAACCTTTATATTGTTAATGATCTTGTAAAGTTAGTTGATCTAGGATAGAGTGAAGTCTCTTCATTGCTAGACATATTTTCATACATATGACTTTTTACAAAAGATTCTATTTCAATATCACGAATCATATCCTCTATTCGATCATCCATAGTTGATTTTAAAACATTATTGATATAGTTGACTCTTGGTAAATCCAACAATTCATTGTGTGATGTTCATGTCCTTTAATTTTTAAGAAACCCAATATCAAAAAAGATGCTCCTTGATTTCATCAACTTTTAGTCTTATTTCGATTTAAATAGTTTACACAAGGATTCCTACATCATCCTTAGTTACACAAATTGTAAACTATTTTCTACTCCTCTCTCATACTTGTCAGTTATGTGTACTAAAAAATCTAACTTTATTTTATGATGTGATCAACTATACTCAAATATGCAATCAAAGAGTAACTATAAAAAAGAAATAAATTGAAAATTCATGAATTATTAAAAAATAATTAATTTTCTCAAATGATAAATGAATTATTAAGAAATAATTAATATTCTCAAATTATCCAATTAGACAATTCAAAATTCAATACAATATCTATGACTATTATATCCTCTTATTTTTATATAAAGAAAATTATAAGATAATTCAAATCGAAGATGTAATACACAAATATTTGTATTAAATCTCATATGAAAACTAAGATTCATTCTATGTTAAATATAAAATACAAATATTATCAAATTTGGATAACATAATACTTCAAACACAAACTTCTAAAATAATAAACAACAATTTTTTAATGATAAGACTTTGAGATCCAATACCAACATGTTCAACACACTCCATACCTTAATAAGGGTATAAATTATATTTAGACAATAACAATTTCTCTAAATTAAACTAATACAATTATATTTTTTTAAATTTAATTCTAATAAAATTTAATTTAAATTTTAGTTTTAATTCTTCTCAATCTAATTGTAATAAAATTTTATTTTAATTTTTCTAAATCTAAATCTTATTCTAATTCTTCTTAATCTAATTATACTCTAATCAAATTTAATTTTTAATTTTCTAAATCTAGTCCAAATAATTTTTTTTTAAAATTCTAATTCTTCTAAATCTCCTTGAATAAAGTTTAAATCTAACATTTTTAAACCCAATGTAATAAATTTAATTATAATTATAATAAAACCTAATATAATAAAAAGACATAATAAGGTAATTTTAATTTTAACATGTATAGGCATAATGAGGTTTTTTTTTGATACTGGTGCACTTTTATCTAATTATTACCAAAATAAATAGAAAAAAATTATTATGGAGACAAGTAGTGTTAAGTAGACAAGAATTACGTGTAAAGATATCATGACATGATAATACAAATTTGCTTAAAATTGAATGAAGTCGTATGATCCATACAAGATTTTAGTGTTAACAAAGAAGTTGTACTATCTTGAAGCATTTTTAGTGAAATCGTACATGTCTCACAAGACTTCAATTTTGTGTGCATCACAGTGAAGTCATCACATAGTCACACAACTTTCCCTTCTTTAAAAATCACTAAATTCGTCTATACCACTTTTCCCATGTGATTGTAGGTGTTATGTTTTGTTTAGTGATATTGATATTTGTTGGGTCATGCTTTCCATTTAATTTGATAGATTGAATTTGCATTTTGCAATTCTTTTAATTGAGACATTTTAATTGTGGGGTCAGTGTTTAAATTTGGGAAAATGTTCTTTTGACAATTGTTTAAAAAAAAAAGACCATTTTACAAGAGTGACATGATAATCCATACTTATGTGACAAAGGATAAAAAGGTAAAGTGATTTGTTAGAAAAAATTATATGATTGAAAGGATTGAGAGAGAGGGAGGTATGAGAGAACGGAGTGAAAGATTAGGGTAAAAGGAAAAGGGATTGGAAGAGATGAAGAAATCTAGAAATTGAGACCATACCAATAAATTGGTGTTCTTCATTTGATTCGTTTATGTAGGTTGTGATTTAGACCCTAAAACTAAAATCTCTAACCTAAATATATAAAAAAATGATATCTTTCTTCCAACCACAACTCCGATGCCCCCAACAAATTTGTCAAACAAGACTTCACATCAGGATCCCACCATCACTTCCTAGACCTAAAACAGCCACCACCAGCACAAAACGCCAACCCTACGTCCTCAACTTCACAACAAACCTCCAACCTTCTACGAGAGCGTTGAACACCAACACAAAAACCACTGTGAAAGAAATGTACACCACTGATGAGACCATCGGTCCATCGCAGTCAATAGGTCACAAAACATAACCAAAAATCCAAGAAGAATGAGCCGAAATGGAGCAAGAAAACAACAAAAATGGAATGACCATAGAGAGGAGAAGAGAACATGAGGTGTGCTCAACCAAATGACCTATTTCAATTTCAGTAATCACATGTGCCTCACACATTATTAAAAAGAATATTTTTGACACATTAGCACCACATCAAGTTGTTAAATGGTTGTGTTGCCATGTAAGGTTGTCAAAATATATGTACTCTTTCATTTGTTACCACTTTTATACAAAGCTTTCAGCATATAATCATACCTTTAATTTTAGTATATGTGGGGCCATCTTTAATTTTTATATTATTTGTTTATACCTTGTGTGTTATGATTTACAGGTATGCAAAGAAGACAACATCGTGGAATTGACTCATGACTTACATAGATAAACTGAAGTAGTATGAGACATCAAATTTGTCCCTAAACAAAGTTATAGTTAGTATACATGACTTATTCATTAACAATGAAGTCGTGTATGGATCACAAGAATATTCAATTTTAAACAAGGTTGTGTTATACTCTTACAATCTCTTTATATCACTATAAAAAATCAAGGAAATAACGTTAGCCAAAATTTGACACAAATGGACAAAAATCGACGCTTACACACCGATCTTCGCTGGAAGCTTAAAAATTGTTGTTGTTGTTTGCCAAAAGCAATTCCATTTCAGAGATATAAACCAATTTCAACACAAGACATTTCATAGATAAAATCAAAACCAATTTTAGAGAAAAACAAAAACAAATTTAAGATAAAACTTACCTGTTTAGGATGTTTTGGGAATTTAGGATGAACAAGAAGCAAAAAAACACCACTTACACAGACCTGTATTCACCATTCATCAATTCATCTTTGTCAAGGGACCAAAGTCATCAACCTCAAACACAAACACCTAAAAAGTTAAGCACTTACTGCCGTCCAAGTTGTCGCGAATGGGAACCACGACAAGATGAATTATCACGTAGAAAAACCACCACACTCCAAGTCGAAGAACCACCATCACAAAGATGAAAGACACCACCGACACGCAGAGGAGAACTTAAGAGTAGCGGTGGAGGAGAGTGGAGAAAGTACAGTGGAGGAGAACGAAAGAGGAACAATGGCGTCAACCTAAACCAACACAACCAAAATCAATCGGTGCAAATGATTTTGTGGAGTTGAAGAAAAATATTTAAAGTTGGATTAAAGATTGGAGGGAAAGATTGAAGAAATGAAGATTGAATGAATGGAGGCCGAACGAAGTTGCACCACGAAGAAGAAAATAAACTCGAGCGAAATGAAATTGGGAAAATTCAACCTAATTTATAACCACATGTGTCGATCAAGCATATACTAAAAATCATCGGTATTAGCATGGGCCAAATTGACGCTATAAATCATTGGTCTCAGTGTGGGTCAAGCCAGTGATAGAAATTGTAACTTTTTGTGTCGACCAAGCCGACACAACACATTAATTTATTGCTTAAATTTAAATTTCTTAATTTAATTCCAATTAATTTAAAAAAAATAAAGAAGAAAACTCAGTCAGACCGATGCTATTTGCATCCGTTATACGACCCGACATTATTTTCTGAGAGGTATTATCTGTTTTCTTGTAGTGTATAGAATTCATACCTACTTGATTTACCCATTTATATAATAACTTTTTCCAATTTTAATAATAATTGAGCAAAATTGTAGTACAACAAAGTTAATAGAATCTATTTCAATTTCAATAATCACAAGTGCCTCACACATTATTAAAAAATAAATATTTTTGGCACACTGGTATCACGTCAACTTGTTAAATGATTGTGCTGCCATGTAAGATTGTATATATATATATATATAGGGACTTTCATTTGTTTCCACTTTTACACAAAGCTTTTAACGTACAATCAAACCTCCAATTTTAGTATATGTGGTGTCATCTTTAATTTTTTTATTATTTTTTTTTATACCTTGTGTGTTTTGATTTGCAGGTGTTTAGAGAAGGCAAAGTCATGAAATTGACTCATGATTTCATAACATTACATTGATAAAGTGATATAATATGAGATATGAAAATTGTTCCTAAACAAAGTTGTAGTTAATATACACAACTTCTTCATTTATAATGTCGTGTATGAATCACACGATATCATTTAATTTTAAACAAAATTGTGTTATCTCATAATCTTTTATTTCTTTATATAGAAGTCATGCCTACTTCAAACATTTTTTTCATTTATATAATAACTTTTTCTCCATTTAAATAATAACTAAAGACAATAGTACTAGTATAAAAAAAAAGCCCGAAAATAAGAAAAAAAGTAAAACTAAATCGATAGAATCTATCAAACAATTTGGTCTAATATTTTTATATCATTTCAAAAAAAAAAAAAATAACTTAAAAATATATATATATATATATATATATTTATTTTTATTTTTTTTTTTTTTTTTTTTTTTTTTTTTTTTTTTTTTTTTTTTTTTTTTATTTTTTTTTTTTTAATTTTTTTTTTATTTTTTT
>Ga0099825_1010400_pt1 | contig 10222 bp, 6 predicted proteins | sample SiratroredBW_FD_76838 | JGI IMG/M metagenome (GOLD analysis project Ga0099825, IMG submission 76838) | Root nodule microbial communities of legume samples collected from California, USA - Siratro red BW | ecosystem: Host-associated > Plants > Roots > Nodule | place: USA: California | collected... | reverse complement strand
TAATATGAATATTAATATTTAAAATGAAGATGTGAAAATGGGTTGAGGTCACCTCATCACTAATTTGGGGAGGCGGAATTATATTTTCAGTTCGGTAACCACCAACCCCATTGGAGAGACTAGTTTGTTTCAAAATTAAAATTAAAATCAAAGAATATTTTAAAATATTAACTTTTTTATTTTATTCACTTATAAGATATAACTTCTGATTATTAATCACAATTAAGTAATTTAATAATTTATTTAATTTGATATGTTAATTAATCAATTAAAGTTTTAGAAAATAGTTTACATGATTAAGTATGTTTTTAAACAAAAATAAAAATAAAATATCAAAAAACTTGGTAGTCTAAGTTAAACCTTTGAACCGCCTAACCATTTTTAGAACTATAAACGTCTTAGGTTAAAGGTCTCACATAGTAACCATGACATGTTTGTCTCGCAGTAAGTGGATTTTTTTTTTTCTTCTTGGGGTTAAAGGGAAACGATTGGGAATGGTATTCTTGAATCTCCAAGTGATGCACAACATGATGACGTTGTTAATGGACTTGGAAGATTGCAAGGGGAAATCATTATATTGGGAAGTGATTGTTGTGAGAAAAAGGTTTGTCTTCCATTGCAGCAAACAAAAAGAAGAAAAGGAACACATAGATTATGTGACAAGGTTGGTGTCAATAAGATAGGACCCCAACTTATATGTTTCACCAATATGAAAGAAAAAAAAAATAAAATTATACTGTCTAGTAACTAGAATTGAATGCTTCACATTTTGCAAGATTGCAAATATTATTATACTAGAGAGTAACTTGCAGAGGAAAGTTCTACAAAGTAGTTATGGTGTACCATGGTCACAAGCTCTACCAAAGGGAAGATTCAATGCATCTGGACACCAATTTGAGATTAGTTGAATGTAGTCTGAATTCCATGCAACAAACTAGATTACTACCTGTGACTGTTGGTTTTTATGGAAAGTCACACGCAGCAGCCAATTTTGTGCATGAGATCAGAGAGAGAACAGATAAGTTTGATCTTGATCGGGATATAGATGAGACGTGTCAAATTGGGCTTTTTTGCTGTAGTGATAATTCAGAAGGTCGATCATTTATACTTGTCTAAGGCTCACTTAATATTTTAAAATTTATATGTGATTGTTTAATTTATGATTATTAAATTTTAAGTTTTTCATAATTTTTCATATTACTAATTGAGTTTTTGTTAATATTTCTTTTTATATTTTTCATTTGAGTTTATATTATTTAATCTTTTTGTTAATTAGGTGACATTATTCTTATCTTATTTAATCTTCATGTTTAATTGTTGTTTGTCTTTTATGTGTTGGGATTTTGTAATAAATATAAAATGATATTACTGTATGTATAAAAAGAAAATTAATTCTAATTGTTTTAATTAAAAATATGTTAAATAACAAGATTATCATGTTTTCTATAATTTTTACATCATTTATTGTCAATACAATTCTTGAAGTAAAATAATCTATGCATTTTTAAAGTTGGCAATATAGAGCACAATCCTAATTAACTCCAACTATAGATTCATGAACATACAATAAGAATGAAAAAAACTCTGTACAACTCAAAATCATGAGAATAGGAAAGGTCAATTCGCAAATTCTAAAATTAAATTTTTATTATCACATTTTTTAAAGATTCATTTCCAACTAAAGTTTTGAACAAATTAATTATTAATCAGTTAAATTAATTATATAAATTAAATAAAAGTATTATTCAAACTAATATGTATTTAATTATTAAATGAAGATTAAATCGATTCTTGACATATAAAATCAGAAATACTGTTGTAAAGTATAAAATCAAAATTAGAGTAAGAAAAAAATTAAAAGTTTTAAATAATTAGTACAAAATTCAATTCCATTCGTTTGATTTGTATAAATCGATTCTTAATAATAAATTCTTTAAAAATAAGAAAAACTAAATAGATTCATAAAAGTTGAGAGAAAAAAATGAATAGTCAAAATAAAAGTTAAAATAAAACAAAAAAATATATTAAAAAACAAATCTTAAAATTAAACAAATTATTTATGTGTTTCTTTTATAACACATTTAAACTACACAAATACCGTGTAATTTAAAGTAAATATAAATCTAAATATAAACCCTAAATAAATTTAAAATTCCAATTAAAAAAAAGATAAAAATACTAAAGAAAAGAAAAGATGATTTTCAAACGTGACATAATGCGACACTATATTAGCAACTATAAGTAAAAACAAGTTAAAAGAAAACAACAAAGTAATTTATTAACTAAAATGCTCTACTTCTGAGGACAATGAAGACATTGATCGTAAAAATTATTACCCAACTCCTAATTTATGTAATTTCTCATATTGTAAAATATTTAATATATTAATTGGAGACCAAACCTTTATACTAGTTCTCATAATAGATAAAATGGAAATTTTAATACTAAAAAATATTTTAAAAAAATAAAAAAGATGAAAATAAATACAATAAATTTAAACGATAAACGGAGAAATTAAAAAAAAATTTAAGAATCTTAAATGAGAAATACAAAAATTGAAACAAAATGATATATAAGTGAAATACAGATTGTTAGAGTTAAAAGAAAAAAAATATTAGAAATTCAACAAGAAACAAACAAGATATTTTCCTAAAATATTTCAAGTTTTCTAAATAAATAAATAAATCTCTCTTCAAAAATTTATGATTCAAATACAATATTTACTCAAGTTTATCTTGTTTCAACTTTCACAGCAATATAATCCTGTACGCAACTCTAATTAATGTAATCTTTAACCTAATTTTATATAGGATTATGTGTCACAAATTATCAACTACTTTCCTTCTCGGGTAAATTTTGATTTATATTTTAATGCACACGTATATACACATAGTTATTTTATTCATCAAGTCTCAGTAATATTTAATTTATATTTTTTTATTTTAATCTTATCCATTATATTTTCATTAACTTTGTTTTTTTATTTCTTTTAAATATTTTTTTATTTTAATAGGGAAATTTTGTTTATTTAAACAATTAATAACGATAAACTTTTTTTTTCAATAATCTCAAACATTGTTTTTATTTTTGTAGTTATTTTTTTCCTTGCTTAAATCATAATATAAATTGATTTTTATAAATTTAAAGTATAAGTTATATGTTTAAAAGTATTTATTCATTTTGAATTTTAATCATAATGTAATTTATATATAAAGTTGTAAAAATATTGATTTAGTATGAATAATTGTCATTATTGTAGGAGGGTAGCTCAAGAGCAAAGATATACCCGTGGTGTTTCTAAGAATTTGAAGAAGATAAGTGTGATAATAATAAATGGTATAGGATTTAATGTAAATGTAATTAGGAAAATGAACTTGGACGCTTTTAGGAATTGGGTTCAGGAAAGAATGTGGTCATTTGGACCACATTTCGTGTGGCAATTAAACTAAGCCTTTACCGTTGATACAACCCAAAAGTTTGTTTCAAACTCCACCGCGTATAAATACATGGGAGGAAATAGTTTCCCTGTTCTCATTCTTACTCCATCCACCTTCTCTTTTGTCGTTTTTTGTACACATCATTTCAACCAACACCCCCACCTTATATACATTATATACATTATCCCGTATTTTCACTTTTTTCTGAACAAAGGAAAAGACAAGTATTGAGAAATGGGAAGGATTCCGGTGAGGTTTGAGAGGGTGGCCGCCGCCTTTCAAGCTGACATCGCACGTGTGAGGCCATGCGAGAGCGGCATAACTGAGCACGCGCCGGAGGAATTGGCTGATTTGTCGGACCTCGTGAAATCGTTCATGGAGAGGGAGGGAGAAGAAGAAGATGCGGTTGGTGTTGGTTGGGATGATGGGGATGAGGATTTGGAGTGGTTTGATTCTGAGAAGAGGGAGATCCTTCAAAGAATATTCGGTGGCGATGATGATGCCAAACAACTAATTAGGAGAGAAGTTGAACATGCATTGGAACTTGTTGGGGAAAACAAAAATTCATCACCCCAGTTTAAATCACAATTGCTGTCTCATCTGAGGGAGAAAGGTTTTGATGCTGGTGAGTTACTAATTCATCTTTTAGTTGCAAATACTACTAATTATATGCTTTTGTTAAAGCTTAATTTGTATGTTTTGGGGAATCGAAATAGCCAAATTGAAATTAACAAACTTACCTTTGTTTAGTTAGAAAAAGATTAAATTTTGTCCATTGGGTCATGTACTAAATTTTGATGATTTTTTCCTGTAGGGCTTTGCAAATGCAAGTGGGAGAAAAACAGAAGTTTCCCAGCTGGTGACTATGAGTACATAGACGTAAATTTTGCAGGAGATCGATACATTGTTCAAATCTCCCTTGTAGCGGAATTTGAAATAGCTCGTCCCATAAACCATTATTCTTCGTTACTTGACGTCTTCCCTCTAATATTTGTTGGTAGATTGGAAGAGCTGAGACAGGTTGTGAGGCTAATGTGCAGTGCTATCAAGAGCTCTATGAAAAGCATAGAGATGTATGTACCTCCATGGAGAAGAATTGAGTACATGCAAGCAAAGTGGTTTAGTTCCTTTACAAGAATAACTGACGAGGTTGCAACTAAAAGGACATCATCGTCTTTATCCAGTACCAGGTGTGTTGGATTTGATGCAAGACCACTGAAATCCTACTACAATTGTAGGGATGATTACGTGAGTAAACCTGCATTCAGAGTTTGTCTTTTGACCAATGCATCTTATGCTCACGGCCCTGGGATGTTATTGTAGTCAAATTGTGGTGCGTGAGCCTCTGATTGGTGCTGACAAATGACTGAGTGAAGTGACTTAGTTTTTTTCTTTTAACCAGGGGATAACAGTTTGTTAAATGGGTCCAGAGCAAAGAATCTAAGTTCTTTGTTAAATCATTGTAATTTGTTTTGTAAAATATGTTGCTTGCCATCCAATTGAAAGAAAATTTGATAGTTAAAACCAAAGGAGTGTTTGGTAGTTCGGTTAAAAAAAAAACAAATGTTTAAGGGTGGGGGAAAGTTTTTGAAGTTCTGAAAAACCAAATACATTTTGCGTACATTGGACATGGATTTTACATGGATTTTAGATCCCCAAATACGTCTCCTATTTTGTTTCAGAAATTAGTGTATAAAACAGAAGAGGCTTGGTTGCTCTATTTACTTATTGTTTGTTTAATCTCTCGGGATTTTAGTGTGACCAGTTTCATTCAAATACTAATAGTAATAACAAAAAGAAAGCCTATTTGTGCAACATTTCAAGAAGTTGCCAGAAAATTAATAAAAAAATAAATAAAATTTAAAAAAGAAAACCGATTTAATGACACTGGTAAATTTTAAGGCCTTAATATTTTAACTCTACTTGATCTCTCTTATTCAAGTTATGTTAAATTATAAATGATCAAATGTGATATTAGTCTTATAAAATGTAATGAGTTTGTCATTAATTTCCTTGAGAGTATTATTATTTTTTAAAACCTTATAAATGTTACTTTTTTTTTTCTCTCTAAATCTTTAAATTTATTTGATAAAATTAACTTATAAATTAATTGATAATTGATAAAATAGTTTTTTTTAACTGATTAGCTCATAGTTTATAGATTTTTAAGTTTTTAACTAATAACCTAGTAGTTTATTCATTTATAAGTATTTAATATTAGTGACTGCTAAACTAATTAATAAAAATAAACAAACTGAATTATTAAGCTAACTAGTAGATATGTTAAATTTTCTAGTTAATCTTATAATATCCATTACTAGTTGTATCTGTAAATAAGTTACTTTGGTAACCTTCACACATAACACAAAATAGTTGTCAAATATACCCCAACTTGTAACTTGGCAAAGTTACAAAGAGTTTCTAAGTTCAATTTATTTCTTTTAGAAAAATATTATATGCTTATATATAAACGATTAAAATTAGAAAAAATATCCTAAAAATTTGCCTCGAATTAATTTGTTTGAAGAAAGGCATGAAAAAAATATCATATGAATGAATTACGAGTTTTATTTCTGATAAACCCTCCGTACATGTGAACATATTTCAATTGAAAAAACACTTCATGTGAACATACCAATATTATAATAAATATATAATGTAATGAAGGGCATGGATGAGCCGAGAGAGATGAAGGCCATAAAGGGCACTGTGATCGTAACAATTACACTATTAAGCAGCACCATTCTGATTCTACTCTTCTCCCCCCAAAACAGCAGGAACCCCTCTTCTCAGCAACCACTACAGCGAGATTCCTCTTCCTCCTCCATGTCGAGGGCGCGAAGCTTTGTTCTGTGGCTTCACGGTCTGGGTGACTCTGGCCCAGCCAACGAGCCCATCAAAACCCTGTTCACTTCTCCCCAATTTAGAGACACCAAATGGTCCTTCCCTTCCGCCCCTTCCGCCCCCGTCACTTGCAACTGTATGTTTTTTCTTCTCTCCATGGAAATTATTTTCTTCTTCCCTACCAATTTTAACCACATCATTACCATTCACCTAATTGGACACTATCGTGTTACGATTTTTGCTCTTTCTTCACAGTCACAGGCCAATCCTTATGATATTAATTTAGGTTTTTAGGAGATCTTGTGTGCTTTCCCGCTCCAAAAGATTGTTAATATATTATTCTTATTTGCTCTTTTTGTAGATGGTTCTGTAATGCCTTCGTGGTTTGACATTCTCGAGATTCCTGTCACAGCTGTAAGTTTAGCTGTCTTCTCTCTCTCGGATTATTTCTTGTATAGCCACTCTCTTTTTCAAATATTAAGTGTGTAAGTGAAAATAATAAATGGTATAACAAGCTATAGCTTTTTCTTTTTTTTAGAATGCTAGGAGATTCTATGTCTCCTTATTTCTCATTTTCTGTATTGCGAAGTGCTGTCAGAATGTAATTCGGAGTACAAATATTGCATTTGGAGTGAATTATATATTCTTTTCATTTAGAAAAATGCGAGACGGTGAGCACTATTATGTTGAAAGCATCACTCGTGTTTTTATCATGGCAGTGCCAACGGTTTACCAAGCTTAAAGAGTGTATTTTTTCCTTTTTTTTTCGTTTTAGTTCAACTGCTTTGATTCCTAAAAAACTTAGTGCTCTGGCTGAGCAACTTGAGTTATGAAGAAATCACTCTTATCTCGTTCAGGATGATGTTGCCGATCTAATACACTTTTGCTGATCAATGTTCTACTTATTGTCAGGAATCTCCAAGTGACGAGAGTAGTTTACTTAAAGCTGTTCAAAATGTGCATGCTACTATAGACAGGGAAATAGCTGCTGGTGTAAACCCCAACAATGTATTTATCTGTGGATTCAGTCAAGGAGGTCTCTCATTTATTCCGTTGTCTATTTGAGTGTGTCAGTGATCAGCGTATGTGTTTGCTTGTGAAGAGTGTGTCATGCCTGTGTATATAGACTGTTTGCTTATGGTGATATTGTTTTTCAGGTGCCTTAACCTTGGCTAGTGTTCTACTGTACCCTAAAACTTTAGGTGGAGGTGCAATCTTTAGTGGTTGGGTTCCATTCAATTCTTCCATTGGAGAACAAATTACGCCCGAGGCAAAGCAGGTACTAATCCTTAGCAGTGGTAGTAGTACTATTATGTGCCAACCTTAATATTTTTTGTCTACTGTTTCTTTTCTTGTCAAGGTTGGCTATTTTCCGTTCATTTACTTTGAGAGTAATTATTATCATTTCGGATGGGAACATAGAAGATTTGTCACAGCCAATTTGGTTCAGTACCAACTCTCTATTGATCCTAGATTTACTGGAAATATTGAGTTTTCCTTTATCTTTGTTTGAATTTTGAAACAAGATATTTGATGTTTATCCAAACAAAAGTACACCGATCAAGATAGAAGACCACATTCATGGCCATAAATACACACAACAGCTTATATTTCTATTTTTGTTCCAGTATCAAGCTATTGCAGCATTTTCTATTGCTGTAGAATTGCATTACTTAAATTCACGTTATAAAACTCATGCTATTTTCTATCTGTTATTTTTCATATTAGGAATTAGCTGGTGGGAAAAGTTTGTTGCAACCTTTTACGCCAGAGCACTGTAGCCACTTTTTTCTTTTATGCATTACCTGGGGCTCAGAAAAAAGATATGCAAAATATTCATAACAAATCTACTCTCTACTCTTGCCGTTTTTTCGATCAAAATCTGCCGTGTAACAGGTTTTATTCATGAATTAATCCCCCTACTCATTAGATTAAGGGATTTTTGGAGTTCAATTCCCTAAGTCAAAAGTTCCAAAGTCCAACTCCCTATTCATGAATAAATTCAGCAGTGGCAGATTGGCAGATAAAAGCAACTTCATAGGTTTTTGGGTTTGTGAAGGACTTTAGTAAAATGGCAAAACCGTTGACATATATGTTATCAACATCTTGAAATAGTGCATTCCAAGGATTGAAAAATGCTCTTATTTTAGCACAGTACCTGCTCTCCCCATTTTTTTCTAAAACTGTCATTGTGGGGACAGATGCATCAGGTTCTGGATTTGGTGCAGTCTTAGTGCTAGATAAGCACACTGTTGCTTACATTAGCAAATCCTTGAGTCCTAAGCACTAAGCTATGTCAATATATGAGAGGGAGCTTCTAGCCATAGTATACGTTCAAAAGTGGGGAGCTTACCAATGATGCCTAATAATGCTCAGATGGGGCTATTGGAGCAAACCTAACATAGGTGGTCCGCTGATGATAGTATTCAATTACTTATTCAGGAGTTATGTAGGACCCTAACATAACAAGCATCCAAAATACTCTTGGCATAGAGGAGAACTTAGATGCAAAGGCAAATTATTTATTGGTGCCAAGTCTGATCTCAAACTTATAATATTGAAATGGCTACATGACCCATCTACAGGAGGACATTCTGATCAAGATGTCACAACTGCCAGAGTGAAATCTCTGTTTTTCTGGAGAGAGATGGTCAAGGATATCCGGCAACAGTTTGTAAAAAATTGTGATATTTGTCAGATGTGCAAACCTGTTTTGGCTGGTTCCCATGTCTGGATGATATTAGCTTGGATTTCACTGAAGGTTTCCCACCTTCACACGGCAAAGAAGTGATTTTTGTAGTGGTGGATAGACTAAATAAGTATGCTCACTTGTCGTATCACACAACCTTATACTGTAATTTGTAGTGGTGGATAGACTAAATAAATATTTTATGTATCTCAATGGATTTTGGACGATATCATCAAATTACATGGCCTCCCTAGCTCTATCTCTAGCAACAGGGACTCTGGGCTGAATTTTTCCATCCCCACGGAGTTTCTTTGAACAAATCCCACACCACTCCTTATGAAGTGGTTTATGGTCAAACACCCGTATTCATCTGCCTTACCTTCCTGGGAAAACTCACAATTTGGGGTGGAACTCTCTTTTAAGTGCTCGAGAAGTTGTGATCTAATTGCTTCAATTTCATCTTCTCTGTGCCCAAAACAGTATGTCACAACAGGCAGATAAGCATCACAGTGATACAGTTTTCAATGTCGGTGATTTTGTTTATCTGAAACTCCAGCAAATCAATCCAACCCAGACAGATTGAGTTAAGTTTTTTTGGTGATAAGGTCAAATCCGATCTAATCCAACCCAATCTCCTATGAGTTGAGTGACAGGTTTGATAAGTTAAACTCAAGACCCAATTTAATTTAACCTGACGAAAATTATTAAATAATATTAATATTAATAATAAATAGTAATATTATTATTATTCAATTTACAATTATTTTATTAACTAAATGAATATTTTTTTAATATTAAATTATTAAAATTTTCAAATATTTAATAATGTAGTTTATTTAAAAATTTATCCTAAAAATGTAACAAAATATGTTTTGAATTTACGAATTTTAGCAAAAGTAATTTAAAATTTTTGATCCAATTGACCCAAACCAATATGTTGAAGAGTGAATATGATTAAATTGAGTCTAATTAAAAAAACCAACCCAACTTTAGATTTTTCTATGTCAAGCAATTTTTCTACAAGTTGCTACACAAATTTTATGGTCCTTATTCAGTGATAGACAGAATCATATTGGTTGCATATAAACTGAAATTTCATTTAGATTCAGAGATTCATAATGTTCCATGTGTCCCAGTTGAAGAGCCGTATAGACCCACACTCTGTTGTCATTCACTCTTTACTTTTACACTTTCATGAACCATTCACTAAACGGGATCCAGAGGATAATACTGGACAGAAAAATGGTCTAGC
>Ga0099825_1010396_pt1 | contig 10226 bp, 3 predicted proteins | sample SiratroredBW_FD_76838 | JGI IMG/M metagenome (GOLD analysis project Ga0099825, IMG submission 76838) | Root nodule microbial communities of legume samples collected from California, USA - Siratro red BW | ecosystem: Host-associated > Plants > Roots > Nodule | place: USA: California | collected... | reverse complement strand
ATTTGATTGTTATTATTTATTTGGTTACATAAAATAATATTGTTTATATTATGTGAATATTTATTGGGTCAGCTGATAATAGGTGGGTTGAGCCCATTATTAATTAATAATATATAGAAGAGTTCCTACAACTGTCCAGAGTCAGTCTTTATTCTACTTTATTAAAGAATAAAGAAGACAGTTCTCTGTATAAGCTTCTGACCTTGGAAACAGTTTCTACACACTCTTCTCTCTCTCATTCTTTGTAGAGACCATTAATCACGAAAGGACAAAAACAACAAGATGATGAATCAAAGCTCTTCTTTTATTCCAGGTTCTAATCTTTTTATCTTACATATAATATGATGTACTCATATGCGATAATCAGACTAAATTGAAAACCCTAATTTAATTATTTCTTTCAATTCTCTCTCAAAGCAACAAAATTTAATATGAAGAATTCAATGGTTTAAATAACAAACGATACTTTCATTTCAGAGAGGAGAATTTCTACACTTTCAGTTCGTTCAATCAAAGAAGCTCATAATCGCATAGGTAAAGAAGTTTATATTCGTATAGGCACTTGCTTCTTTTTCTCCGTTGTGCATTTTTCTGATTTTATTCTCTCCGCTATTAGATATTCTTTTAGTTAATACCAGGTACCTTTTTTTTTTTTCGTTTCTTCCAAAAGTAAAGTTTTACAGATATCCAAATTATTTTCCCTTTTGTGATTTTTTCGAACCTGAATTGTCTAAAGTTTTATTTTTCAAATGTTGAATACATTTTGATTTTCAAATTTTATTCTTGGGTTTAAAGATCTCAAAAATGCAAACTTTTCTTGAATTTGAAAGAATTTTGCTAATGTATGGATTGTTTTGTTTGAATTTTCAAAGAATTAATTTCTTTTCATGTTCTTGATTTTATTTTTCAAATAATTTGATATGTTCTTTATATAATTATGATTTGATGTTTTCTTTAAAAGTATGCTTGTCTCTTGTTTTTTCTTGTAATTTTCAGATAAATATCTATATTTATTAATTTATTTTATCGGCTGATCAAAATTATTTTTCTAATTTCTGGTAAAATTATCATCTTAAAGTTTGAACCACGATGCTTCATGAACTATTTTACCTTTTAGTATAAATTGTTAATTTTTTTAATCCAAAAACAAACTTGTTTATAGAATAATCATCTTATTTTATTTTTCTTTTTATTTGATTCTTGTTCTTAATTTTTTTTTCTAATTCTTGTAATTCGTGCCTTTGTTTTTTTTCTTCTTATTTTTTATTTTCTTATTTTCTTATTTTTCTTTTTCTTTTTTTATTCTTCTTCTCACTCTTCTATTTGTTTTTTTTACTTCTTGTTCTTCTTTCTTTTTTTTATTTTTTCATGTTCTTGTATTTTTTTTTCTTCGTGATTTTTTTTCTTACTTATATTTATTTTTGTTTCTTCTTATTTTTTTATTCTTCTTATTATTTTTTCTTTTTCTTATTCTTGATTCTTATTTATTCTTCTTATCTTTTATTCTTTTTATTGTTTCTTCTTATTTATTGTTTATTATTTTACTAAATTAATATAAGACGTCTTTTTTGTTTTTGACTTTTCCTTTTTTATCTTTTATTCTTATTTGATTCTTGTTCTTTTTATTCTAATTATAATTCGTGCAATCTTTTTTCTTTATTTTTATTTTTGTGTTCTTGTTTTTATTTTTTGTTCTTCTTACTTATTGTTTTTTTCTTTTGTTTTTTACTTTTTTGTTCTTGTCTCCTCTTTTTCTTCTTCTTTGTAATTTCTTCTTCGTATTTATTTTATTCTTTTTTTTTATTCTTTCTCTTTATTTTTTCTTATTTTTTTTTGTTCTTGGTTTTTCTTTTCATTCTTTTTCTCTTATTTAGATATATTTCTCAAAAATGACTTATAAAAAAAATATAAAAGAGTAAAATGAATTAAGATTTTTTTTAAGTTAAAACTATCTTATTAACATATTAAAAAAGTTCAATAAGAAAATTTTAAGGTTGATTTTAAATCATGAAAACTTAATCATTATGTTTAGTTTATATTTTCATTTTGTTTAAAATAATTAAAATTTCAAAAAAGAAATAATAAAATTTTAAATTTAATTATTTAATTGATTTTTTTCTAAGTTGTTTTAAAAGAAAAAGCTAACGCATTTGGGCTCCTGTCAAACTATCATATGTATTCATTTTGGACAGGTTGGTAAAAAAACTCACTTTACCATTACTATTTAAAATGAATAACACTATTAAAGACTACATTTTTATTAATAAATTAAAATTTTATGTGATTAATTATTTTTTAAATATTTATTGTGAAATTAAATAAATTATCTTCTTTGAAAATACTATATTTTAATTTTACAAAATAATAAAAAATCAATTAATAATTAATATCATGTATGTATAATCTTCTGTTTCTTATTCCAATTGGATAAAAAACAAATAAAATATAGTTCACTTTTATATAAATGCTTTAAAAGCATACATACTCATTTGTTTGTTGTCTAGAAACCATCATTTATTTTCTCTTCATACACTTTCACTTAATATTAGGAATGTAGGGAAACTTGTATGTGCAACATTTATGAAGTGGAAAGGTTCATTGCTTCTATTGCCATCACCTCTCTTATTCTGATATTCAGGGTCATCTTCTCTATTAAAGTTAGGACACTCAATCAACTGTCAAAAGGCATTGTTCAACAAGATTCTGGATGTTCCACTGACTAAAATGTGTTGTAATTTTATGACTGACATGTATTTCACCATTGGCTCGAAGCATGCGACTTGCAGTGTTGAAGAATCCAAGCACAGGGATTTTATGCATCCTTTGTCTTCATGAATTTACAGGATATGTACCTTCACCCTTGTTCCAAATGCTGGAGACCGAAGACCAACAAGTAACAGCCGGAGTTGACACCTAGAAGAATTGTCATGCATAATTCTTTGTCGCATGCATAAGAACCGTAACACCTGGAAGGAGCTTGACAACGTGATTACATGCATAAGAACCCTAATGTCACATTCTTTGTCTTCATCAATTTACAGGATGCATAAAACCCTTGTGTTTGGATTCTTCAACATTGCAAGTCATATGCTTCAAGCCAATGGTGAAATACATGTCAGTCATAAAACTACAACACTTTTTAGCCAATGGAACATCCAGAATCTTGTTGAACAATGTCTTTTGACAATTGATTAAGTGTGTTGACTTCAATAGAGAAGATTATCCTGATTACCATAATAAAATAGGTGATAACACTAGATGCGATGAACCCTTTCCACTTCATAAATGTTGCACATACAAGTTTCCCCTCATTCCTATTACTAAGCGGAAGGAAGCGTATCAAGAGTAAACAAATGGTGATTTCTAAACAACAAACCATAGATTTTTAAATTTATTTTTTTAATCTTTTCATTACATATATAACAGAATTATTATTACACTTTCGCTTTAACTGCTATCATAAAAAGTCCTTTTTCTACTAAGCTAATATGTTTCACACACTCTTGTATTAATTAACACAAAGAAGTTTCAGGTCTAGCAAAAAAATAAAAAAAAGAAAAAAAACATTTCAAATAGTTAAACCAATTCATTAGAATCAAACAATTAGTTTATTTGAGTGTCACGTGAAGATAAATTATTAACAAGATACTGTACCGGTAAACTCACATTCCAAAAAAGTCCCGCAAAATTTCTTATACATACACTCAATAAAATCCATACATCACCCAATAAAATACATAAAGTTAATGAGCAGGTCATTTTCAAGTCAACATTCAATTACTGTTCAAGAATTGAAGGGACAACCAAATTTCTTCTTGTGGAACTGGAGTCGAATTCCTTTAAAAAAATCAGTCATCACTTCCAACAACCTTTTTAAGCAACGTAAGCAAACGAACCAATATTATCACACCAATGCACTAACTATAACCAGCCACGTAACTCTTATTATCGACTTTTTTTTAATTAGCATTTTTTTATTTCTTATTTTTCTTAATAACATTCTTTATTTTTTAATTTTTTAAATTATGCTTTTTATTTTTTTATTCTTCAAATAACAATTTTTTATTTTTCTTTTATTTGTTTTTTTTTTATTTTTTGTACGATTATATCAACGGTATTATTTTTATTTATTTTATATTTTTTACTGTTACTATTGTATTAAAAAATAATATAATAATAATTAAATTAATATTTTTTAAAAAACTTAATATAAAGAGAACATATCCCACCATTATTATTAAAGGGTTCACTTCTCGTCACTAAATTACACAAATTTTATTTTATTTTTCTATTAATTATTAAGATCTTTTATTTATCAAAATAAAAATGTAACTTTTAATTCAAAAAACAGTTTTAGAATTTATTATAAATCTTTCTTTCGATTTCAATTTTAATACAAAATACAATTATAAAATTTTATCTTTATAAAAAATTAAATTATATCTTTATAAAATATCAAATGATATCTTTATAAAAAATACATGATATCTTTATTAAATATCTTTAATATAATTTATTATGCCAAATTTAAATTTATTATAAAATATATAATAAAATTTTATTTATTTATTTTCTATTATGATTAATTAGTTAAAATAATCTATAAAATATTTTATTTTATTCTCTTTGTGCTAATTTTCTAAAGAAAATTTAATTCAATTATTTTTTATTTAATTTTAATCAACTAATAATTAAAAGTTTTATATTTAATTTAATTTTTATTTTTATATTAAATATTATTTTCATTCTTTTATTTTTCTTGTTTCTAATTATTTGTATACATTCTATGCGCTTCAAATATAATAAAATCTTTTGCAAAGACATTGTTTAGATTTTCTATAAAGATGATCCTTTGTAATTTTTAGTTGATTTAGAGAAAATTTTCTTCAAATATTTTGCAATATTTTCTACAACAGATTCAATTATTATGAGCTGGTATTGGTATCTAGAAAGAAATTGGGAGAATGAAAATCTACAACTTTATTGGAAAGAAAGTATTTACAAAATAAATGTTTGGCACATAAGGAAACATCTGATAATTGCAATGATAATATTTGAGAATTAAATCTGAGTTAATGTCTTGAAGAAAATGAGATTATAAATAAAGGTTGGAGAAGGCGTGGAGGGAAGACACCACTGCTTAACATAAACTCTAGTTTTATTTTTTTTATAATTCTTGTGTTTTAGTCATCCTCATGGAAGGATAAGCTCATTTGGGTTGATTCTCTTATGATTTCACAATGAATTATGGGGTTTTTGTTTAATAAAATTTTGTTCTTTACATTATTTGTAATAATTGTCCTATATTGTTAGTCTTTTCAAAATATGTTTTTTGAAAAGTACTTGTTTTTTAACACTTGTTGAGAATTCAATTGTTTTTCCTTAATTAGAGTTCTTGGTTAATTCTCTTAGTCTTAATCAATTTTCTTGTACACTTAGTCAAGAGATAAAAAATATATATCTGATTGAGTATATGCTTGGAGACGAGGTGATATATTGAATATATCAATAGACACTTGTTTTACTGATAAGATTTTGCTGAATTTGATCGACGCTTGTTTGATTGAGTTCCACTCTGTGAAGAGGATTGGAGGATAATAATCTTAAGAAAACCAAAAGGAAGTAAATCACGATGTTATAGCGATCCGAAAAAAGAAATAAAAAACTAATGAAAAGAAAGAGATGGAGTCGCCACCATAGTTCATTATGGAAAACTATGGAAAACCAAGAAAAGAATAAGGAAAAGTCTGCAAACTAGAGATGAGCTCGTGAGTCGGTTACGCATGGGGAAGGTATTAGCACCCCACAACGCCTGTCCTAAGATAATACCTTTAATCAAATGAGAAAAATCAAATGTGGTTTATAAAATGTTTATTTTTCCCAAAAATATAATTAAAATGCAATTAAAAACAAAATAATAATTTTTTAAATTAAAGGATCCGACAAAGATTGACCTTGCTCCTACGTATCAACATCCTTAATGGGTGAAGAATAAAAGAATACGTAGTTCTAAATGATAGATGAGTTGCTTTGAGAAACCTGATATTTTTTATTTTTGAATTTTTATATTTTTATTATTATTTTCTTTTAAAAATTAAACTTTATTTTGGATATCGTTAGACGCGTACAGCCCTTTTGATATTCCAAACGAAATTAACTTTTCGAATTAAACTCTGTTTGACGCGTGTGGCCATTTAGAAATTTAATCAAAAATTTATTTTTTTAAAATAAATCCCGCATGGCGCATACAGCCATTTGGGAATTTAATTAAATTTTATTATTATATTTTTTTTTTATGAAACGCTAACGAGAAAAAAATATTTAACTTTAACATATTTTAATAAAATATAAAGTTTACTAGAAAAAGTAAAAACTAAAAAGAAATAAAAAAACTACAACGCTGCACCTATTTAAAAATAAACCAAACTCATTTAATTATTTTTTTTAAAACATTTAAAATAAAGTTAATTGGGCTTTCTTTTTTTTCATGTACATTATTCAAAAATTTCTTTTAAAGGCAATTAAATGCCAAAGTGATTAAATGATAAAACAATGCTGCACTCATTTTTTTACTTCTTCACTTTTTCCTTACGTTGACTTTCTTATTTATTTGTGTATATATATATTTTAGCACACCAAAATTGGAACTACACCAAACCCAACTTCCTGCACCGTGGCTTACCCTGTTTCAATTCATCTTTTTTTTCCTATGCCTAATTCTTTATTTTCTTTTTATTCTATACATTACTACTCAAGAAACACAATGGGCCCAAGCCCATATTTCTCCACATCAAACTTATCCACGCTACTTTAAAAAGAAAAGCTTAACCCTAAAAAATAAATAGATTAAGGTATGGCGGCTGCAACACCAGTTCAGAGAGATAAAGGCAAGCATGGTTTTCAGTGATGGAGCAAGGTTCATTGTGAGGTGGTGTTGCGAACTCGTCCGAGGTGTTGGAGGCACGGTTGCAAGTGTCACTGTCGCGGTGGTTAATGGAAGTGAAGCAGTGAAGGTGGTGCTCGATTGTTTGGTGGTTTGGAAGAAGATCAATGGTGCTTCCACAATGTTCTTGGCTTCCAATCCGACGGTGATAACAATGGTGATAAAGGGAACAGTGGTGCAAAAAGGATGGCAACAGATTTGAATATTTTTCGAAGCAAAATTGATTCCTATAGGTTTTAAGGATTTTGATTTTTTGAAATTAGGTTTCTACGTGGAAGATAGGTTTCTAATTTTTTGAATGGCTTTGGTTCTAATTCATGGCAAAGAAATGGCAGCGAACGTGCTTTCTTCTTTTTTCCATTTCTGTTCAATACCTTATGTGATTTGGAGTTTTCAAAGTTGAATTGGTTTGAATTTTGAACACATTCTGATTTTATGTTTCTGGATTAAATTGATACGGTTCTAATTCTAATTCTCTTTCAATTTACAAGAAGGAAGTATTTCAACATACATATCATTAAAGGCAGAACGTTGGAATCAATTGGAATTAATTGAAATCATACACTAGCAGCAGAGATGTGTTCCAACTCATACCTCTTGAAGCCTGGGACAATTCTTATCTGATTTTATCTGATTTCCAACTTTTCAGCAGGTTTATGGCTCTTGAATTTAAAAAAAAACACGAGTTAATTCCAAAGACTCCTATTTCTTGCTTCTCTTCCAATTTCAAGAAGTTTTTTTTGATTTTTCTCTCAACTTCTCCTCCTCAATCTTTGGTGTTAGATGGTCTAATACTGTGTTAGGCGGTCAATATTGAAAATTTTTTATGTTACTCATAAAACGACTACGATCAACCTTAGGTTCAAGGTTCCAAGGAAAGATAAGATGAAGATAGGCCAAGCTTCTAAGAAAAAAGGTTCTTGGATGATTTCTAGGTTTCCTTGGAATTGGTTAGGTCTTGGATAACACAAGATGGAGAGGAGAAGAGCCTAGGTTGACTTCAAAAGAATCTTAGAAGGAATTTGAGAGTTTTGAGGTAAATCATGGAGAGATTCTTGGAGAGGTCAATGGTGTTTTAAGGAAGCTAAAAATTGGGTAGGTGATGGTTCTTAGTTATCTTTCGGGATCTTTTTGGATATCTCTTTGTGATATTTTGTTGTAGATACCTAGGGAGATATATTGACATAGGTTAGGTGAATTAGGGATGCTATTTGGGTTGCCTAAGGTGATTTGATCGAATGTTATTGATAAATACCAATTTTGAGTATTTTTATATATGAGAAATATTGAGTACTTGTTTAAAATAGTAATTACTCCCAATTTTAGAGTTTTTGGATTTAAATGTCAGGTATAAGAGAATGAAGAATATGATAGATTGGAAGATTCATGAAGAAAAGAAATAAAAAGTTTAAAATAGAAAAAAGCCCAAAAGAAAAGTCACTTAACCTAGGCCCAAAACGAAGTTTAAAAGGAGATTTTTAGAATTTTGGGAGGAGGCAAGACCTAGAGGACGGAGACAGACGACTAGAATCAAGATTTTCTTCTTCTCTTGCAATCTTCCTTTCATTGGTTTTTAATGGCTACCATGGGTAGCTAAATCTTCATATCTTGGGATTGAATGTAATCTTTTTGAAACTCATTTGTAATTGAGATTGTGATTTATAATATTCAGTTTCTATTCAGATTCGGGGTTTTCCTCTCATTCTTCATGCTTGATTTTATATTATCTATAGGATCTTGTTTTTAATTCTTGAAAGCTACTGGAAAGTGATTTTGAGTTTATAACCTAGAAGAAAATACGCAATAATTTGGGATTTTAGGAATAGGGTTCCGACATATTGTATGCAAAACATCTTCTTTTAATGCTGGATAACTGATTAGATAGTCGAGGAATCTGCATCTAGGAAGTTTTCTTATGAATCTCAGATTTGAGGAATCAATCTGGGTGATTTTTGTATGTGCATCGAAACTGAATAGTTACCGTTGTTATATTTCACGATTTGTTTAAGTTACGAATGAGTAAGATTAGATTAGTTCAATCCCAGGGTGTTTCTCTAATCGTTTCAGAATATTTTTACTGCTTATTAACTTTATTTTTAATTTGCTTATTGAGTAGTGACGCTGAAATTCTAAAACAGAACTGTTCCCTGAGGAATCGACATCTTTACTTAATTCACTATATTACTTGTGACTCGGTGCACTTGCCAAATAAAGTCTTAACAAGTTTTTGGCGCCGTTATCGGGGAACGGCTATTGTTTTTGAAATTGAGAACATAACTCATTAAGTACTGTGAATATCTTTTATTTTTATTTTTGTCTTTTGTTTTAGTTAATTATTAATCCTCTTATGCTAATTCTTGCTTAAATTGTTCGTGATTTATGTTATTTAGAGTACAGGTTTCTAGAGATCAACTATAATTTGATTCAGAAATAGAAAAGACAACTCGGAACAACAGTAGAAGCAAAAAAAAAATGAGAAATAGGCACTTGCTTCTTTTCTCCGTTATGCATTTTTCTGATTTTCTCTTCCAAGGTTAGTCTAACTGCCTGCTGTTATTGGATATTCTTTTAGTTAATACCTGTTCCTGTTCTTTTTTATTTGTTTTTCTTTTTTCATTTTTTCCAACAGGGAAGTTTTATAGATACCCAAATTATTTTTCCTTCTGTGATTTTTCAGAACCCGAATTGTCTAGAGTTTCATTTTTCAAATGTTGAATATATTTCGATTTTCGAATTTTATTCTTGGGTTTAGATATCAGAAATAGAAACTTTTATTGAACTTAAAAGAATTTTGCCAAACGTATGTACTATTTTGTTTGAATATTTAAAGAAATAATTTCTTTTCATGTTCTTGATTTTATTTTTCAAATAATTTGATATGTTTTTTTTATATAATTCTGATATGATTTTTCTTTAAAATATGCTTGTTCCTAGTTTGTTTTTGTAGTTTTTAGGATAAGTATCCATATTTGTTAATATTTTTAATCAAAATCAGTTTTTAAGTTTATGATAAAATAATCTTGACTTTTTTTTATTTTTTATTCTTATTTAATTATTGTTCTTACTTTTTTTTTTTAATTCTTGTAATTTGTGCTTTGTTTTTTATTTTTCTTCTTTTTTTTTTTTCTTTTTTTTTTTTTTTTTTTTTTTATTATTTTTTTTTTAATTTTTTTATATATTTTTTTATTTTTTTTTATATATATATATATATATATATATATATATATATATATATATATATATATATATATATATATATATATATATATATGTGAAATAATTT
>Ga0099825_1010393_pt1 | contig 10227 bp, 4 predicted proteins | sample SiratroredBW_FD_76838 | JGI IMG/M metagenome (GOLD analysis project Ga0099825, IMG submission 76838) | Root nodule microbial communities of legume samples collected from California, USA - Siratro red BW | ecosystem: Host-associated > Plants > Roots > Nodule | place: USA: California | collected... | reverse complement strand
TTTTTTTTTTTTTTTTTTTTTTTGTTTAGCTTCTTGTTACTAGTTTAATTTGTTAAATCAATTTTAAGAATTTTAGTTTCTCTTTTCTTTTCACTTTAGAGCAATTCTTTATGATCCTCAGACGAGTTTCATAACTAACACACTCGACAATTTTTTTAATATGTTTCACAAGAAATTAAAGAAGAATTTTGAGTTGTGAGAATTAGTTCTTAAGTTTGAGATTCCTTCAAGTAATCAACTTTGGTTAGAAATATTCTTAGTACTGTAGAATAATCTAAATTCTGAGTTCCCAAAGTGTGTTTCTATGCTCCATAAGCATATTCATTGAAGTACGGTGAATTTGGCATAACAACATGGATAGCGACTAGAAGGTTAAGGTTCAAATCAATTAGTAATCTTTCAACTTGTGAAGACAATGATGTGCTAAAAGAAACCTTACTTTACCTTTTATGAAAATTCATTTCGTATGAGTTTGACAGAATTGATTTTTGAAAAGGAAAAAAAAAGGAGGAGAAAAAAAATTTAATTGTTAATAATTGTTCCCTATAATTTCACAATTTTAAAAAAGTTTTAATTACTAATTTTTGCCTTATAGTTACGAAAACTTCAGCTCTTGATCTTTTTACTTCAAAATATTACCATCTCATCTCACTTTTGATCCTCATGAATTGAAATTGTACAATCATAGTCTCTTAAATTTAATCTCATAATCCTTTTTTTTCCTACTTATAATACTACACAATTTTCTTTTTTAAAAAAGATATATTAAGTCATTTTTAATTTTTTTTCAAGAACTCAATTAATTTGCAAACTTTGGTTGGACCAAAAACGTTTTATGATCACACTAGTTGCATCATGAGAAGGTGGGAAAGTGTGTGCCCAATCCCCACTGCAGTTTCGTATCATAATTAAACAAAGTGGTGTCCATCTCACTCAAGCACCAACGTTAAAGACACGAATAGAGATAAATGCATGACGATGTTATATCTTCTGCCTGTTCAAAGGGTAGTTGCTTAAATATATATAAATCTTTTGGATATACTTCTCAGTAACCTACTTTTAAAAAAAAAAAATACAAAACAAACAAAAAACAAACATCAAATAATAAAGAATTTAATGTTAAAAAGTACATTTTCTTGCTCAAATGTTAAATAGTAACAATTTAAAATAAAATATTAAATAAATTAGGAATACTTTAATAATTTAAAAAATGGTAAATATGAATATATATATATATATATATATATTTTTTTTTTTCTCTTCCTTATTTCCTATTTAAAAAGTTAAATATTATCTATATTTACGTCAGATATTCACTAGCAATATTGGAATAAGAAAATACCCTACCCTGTTAATTTACCCTCTCATACCCTTTATATGATCATGGTGCACGCGTGAATATTGTGTATCCATATGTGGGGTGCCTGTTCCATGTGAATATATATATATATATATATATATATATATATATATTAGATAAAAGTATTAATGACATTAAATGAAGATTGGTTGGATTGTTTTTATTATGGTCAGGTATATGAATATTAAATAAACTTAGTATTTATGAGTATTAATGACATATTAAATGAATATTTGGTTGGATTGTTTTTATGGTCAGGTATATGAATAATAAATAAACTTAATATTTATATTTATGAGTATTATCTGAATTATTCTAAGGAGTGATATTTAAATTGATTAGTATAATTTTTAATTGAGGGTGGAGTACTTCTTTTTCCACCTCCATATGTTCTTCCTGTACTTCCATATATTACGAAAATAACAATTTTGTCCGATAAAAAATATTTTAACCCAATCTCTCACTTTATGCACCTCCCTTTACTTTTTCATCTTTCTCCAAAATTCTATATTTTCTCCACTGGGCATCTTATGATCGCTGTTCTTTAGTCTCTTACTTTGTTCTTCGAGAGACTGTGAGTAAAGGTGAATTTTAATATGTTTTTGTTTGAATTGTTCTGAGATAGATATATTTGAATATGTATATTGTATGTATTTGTAGATATTTTCTCAAAAAAGAAATGTTTTGGAAAATAATGTTTTACCAGATTATAGAATCTTAATGTTTTACTTATCGGATTATATAGAATTTGGAAGCTAATTCAAATCTGAAGTTATCTTTCAAATTCTATAATCGAGTATGCAATTATTATTTTTATTATATATACCAAATTATAAAATTGGGAAGTTAACTTTAGATTAATATTACCTTTTAAATTTTATAATCCGGTATATATAACAAAATTTTTTGTACATAAGATTGTAAAATTTGGTATATTTTTTTCTAAGAGAAAAAATACAAATACATACATAGTTCATCTATATTTCAAATTAATCTTTAAGTAATTCAAATCAAACAAAAATCGTGAATCAAACACACATAGAATAGATAAAGAATGAAACAACAATAAAGGTAAAGAGAGTGTGGATGGACAATAACATAATAATGGAAATACAAAATGAAAATGCAGAGAAATGTAAAATGGAGATGGAGAGTAAGTAAAAGAGTGAGGGGTGAAAGTGAGAGGTTAAAATATTTTTTTGACTTAAGAACACTTTTGTCATTTTATTTATGTTATGAAGGTGCAGGAAGAACCTCTGCAAGTGGAGGAAGAGGCACTCTTGAGTCTAATTTTTTTTTTTTCTTCTTCAAAACAATTTTAATTTATGTGATATCTTATTTTGAAGTTCACGTAATTATAATTTTTTTATTTTTTTATTTGGTATCAAAGAGAAGAACATTTGATGTTATTTTATTTTTTGTAAAATAATTATTTAAAAAAATATTCGTATTATTATTTGACGGGACAGAGATGAGATACGTATAGTCAAAGAGATACTTATTCAATCCTTCAGCCCCGTCGTTATATGTATTTTAGTTTATTGGTTGTTGTGATGGGTTAAATTTGATTATGTTTGCTTTTAATACAACTTTATATGATTTTTTTAAATAATACCAAAACAAAAGGGTTGTTGCGTAAATATCTTCTAATTCTAATATGACGTGTTTAACTGGTCAGAATAAACAAATCAGTTATTTTGAGTCAGTATTACTTAACCTATCAATTCATAAACATTAATAAATGAATTTATTTTCTTAAATTATAAAAAATTATATATCATAGTTAACTAAAAGTAAGTTTTTGTTTCGACAAGCAAAATGATCATCATTTAATAATTTTAGGAAGTGAACTGTGGTTTCTCTATTTAGGCTGGTATTTCAAAATTTTAGAAATTAATTTAATGCATTAATTATTTTTTTAACGATAATCCATTCAACCAATGAAAAATCACAATTGATACTTACCATAAGGAAAACAAAATTAATGGTTGGATTTGGAAATGCAATTTACTTCATAAAGATGAAAATAAAAAAAAAAAAAAAGATAAAGGGAATTGTGGTAGCACAAAAAGTAGGAACACCATTTAGGAATCTCTCGTTTTTTTTTTTTAATATAAGCTTGATGATGATTGAGACATGCTTTTTTACACGGAATATAATATATGCTTTCATACATTGCCATTTATCTAACATTCCTTGAATATGTATACTTGTTGAAGTGATGTAATTGGAGCAAATATAAAGAAAATAAAGCAGCCAAATATTGAAATAGATCCAGGATAAAAACTAAGGAAGAATAAAATGTTTTCACGTATTGTTTTACCCGATTTAAAAAAAATATGTTTTTATAAGAAAATATTTAACCAAAAATTACATTTAAAAAATCCTTTTAAAGTCGATAGCTAGGCTCATTCCTCAAAAAAGTTAAATCAGATCAAAATAAAGATGAAAATTATTTCCAAGAAAATGCTGTGTTATATTTAGCAAATAAGTTAAATCTATTATCCATAATTCTCTTTATTGTCTCCATGCCTACATATATATAAGATTTATTTTGCCATTAAAATAGAAAAACTCATTCGGAAGAATTCTGCATTATAAGTTGTAAGTAGTTAGAATACTTGAAAAATAAAAGTATACTATTTCCATGAAGATGACAAAATAGATGCCAAAGAAATTACTATGGTTAATTCTTATTTCATTTCCCACGTGGAATAGTGAAGTGCCATGAATTCTGACACCATCCTACGTTGTAACATATTATAACATAAAATATTTGACAGTTTTCATGGTTTGGTTACGTGGATCAGGAAGAGTGGTTTTGGACGTGTTGAAGCATGCAGCAGTCACGTGTCGGGGATGAGAAGAGTGTGTGTTTGGTAGAATCCACCTGATGTTATGCACGATTGGTTCAAACTCTTTAATGCAATCATAAAGTCTCATGAAAACTGAAACAGCCTTTAACTTTTGCTCTTATCTGCTGTGTATATATGACGGTTAAAAAAAAAACCAGCTACACGGAACAAAGCAACAAAGTAAACGTTTCGATGTGGGATGCGTTTTAGTGTGACATGCTAGCTGCAAAGTGAAAAGCCTAGTGTCCCATTACGAGGAGCTAAAGACAGCAATGATCCATCTCTATCTGCTATATATATGTGTATATAATATGTGTGATACAATCTCCAAAGGGGTTTAAAGCTGCGTGGTGGTGTGGGATTGAGCTGAGTGCACAGTGATTTCTGACTGAAAGAGCCAAAACATGAGCATGAGGAAGCACAACCCACTTTGGTTTGTGGTGCTCTTGTTGTGCTCTTAGGCTCTTTTGGTGAAGTTCAGAGTGAAGGTTTGGTTTGTTGGTTGGTGCATTATTTGGTTTATCTCTTTCTCATGGCGGGTGGACAGAGACAGAGGCTTAGTAAGTCATGCATTCTTCTCATAGGTGAGCATTTTTTTTGGTCTGCTTTGGTGTTTTCAACCATCTTATTGCACTTGAATTTGCTTAAGATGATTATGCATGATAGTTGGTGTTGAGAATCATGCTTGGATGAGAAGGGGAGTGTCCTAATTCCAATAATGACTTTGTTTCTAGTTCTAAATAATGTGTCTTATTTACCATCTTCTGAGAATTACTTACTGAGATGGATCTTAATAGTTAAAGGGGTTGGTTTGTGATTCTTGTCTCAGGATACTATGTTCACCCAGTTTTTTTTTCTGAGTATGTGAAAAGGGAAAACGTCCCTTGAAAACTGATAAGCATAGGAAAGGAGTTGTATTCTAGCATGTTATAAAATAGCAGAAAAAAGACAGAGTCAAGAATCTAGCAAATGTTATAATTCTAGTTTTCTTGCCCTTTTGACTTTCTATTAGGCCATTTTTGTTTGGGGTTAAAATTTAACTTTGACATGTTTTTTGGTGCACTTTGACAGCCATTGCAGGAATAGAGAGGTTTGCATTCAAGGGGGTGGCCTCCAATCTGGTGACATACCTAACTGATGTTGTGAGCTTGAGCAACTCATCTGCAGCAAAGATGGTTAACAGTTGGGTAGGCTTTACTTCCATAATGCCATTGCTGGTGGCACCTATTGCCGATGCATATTGGCACAAATATTCCACCATAATGGTCTCATCTTTCCTGTATTTTGTGGTGAGTCACCCTCCACAAATTTGCTTTCACCCTTTCACATTTTTATGTATTTGTTAAATTAGTAGGAGGACAAAACTTAAATGAAATTATCGATGTGCTTTTATGTTTGCTTTCTAATTACAGTTGAACTTTCACTTCAAAAGTTTGCATAATAAAGGTTTGAATTAAAGATCAGCATGAGTCACTGAGGTGCAATTTTAATTCTGAGTAGAGAACAGTATGAAAATCAAATATAAAGAAATGCATATAACTTTTGTCCTTAGTCATATATTGGAGCTTTGCCATAGCTCTTGATTCTTTTGCCTGCTAACTTTATTGGCCACTTCGGAATTTAAATGTGAAACATGTATGTGGCTGGTAATTTAGCAGACCTACTTTGTGTAACATATGATTTGGACATCCATTGAGTTTGTAAATTGGATTCTGAGTCATGAGCACTATTCTCACATAAGGATATTTGAACTTCAGTGTTTTGTGGACCAATTAGAGAGTTCAGGAGCCTGAGAAAAGTTATCAGTGTTTTGGACCCTTCTCAAGTAATGAACATTTCACCCTGTGTCAACCTTAGTTCCACACGTTCTCCTGCCTTTGAAATCTGATTCTCTACACCCCCCCAAAATATCTATTCAAATTTTGATTAAAAAGGTTAACTGATGGAAAGAGTTTCATTGGCGAAGAACTGTTATTTTTCTTCTACATCAGTAGAACAAAATTCACACCTGACATAAAACACTACAACTGTCTTATGGAAATTCCAAGCCTTAGCTTGAACAATATTTTATAGCTCTGCAAGCTGAAACATGCAATCTTAGGTACTGAACTTGATATGTTTAGCCTCATGTGGTAGATACATGTTCATTTATAGTAATTCAAAACAATGGTATACGTGCACAATCTTGTTTTGTGTGGAAATAAATATAATATTCATGTTACCTTCACTGTAGTAACTCAAAATTGATACAGTATGTTCTTATTTAGAAGGTTGTCATTATTTATGTCCTCTACTGACCTAGGTGGACATCTCAATAATTAAAATAATTATTCATTTTTGGACTACCTTCATTTCTGTTCTAACTGAGTTAGGAGGATATCACAGATTAAGGAATAGGAATATTGTTATCATCATTTATAATAAAGTTATTTTTAACTTTCTAACACGAACTAAGAAATCTCTCTCATAAGAGCATGATTAAAAAACAGTAATCAATGACATGCAACTTCGTGGAAGTAACCAAGTGAAGTTGTCACCAAATTTACAGTACACAATTAACACAAGGCAACGATAATTATATTATTATAATTTGTTTTGTCTTACTTTAGCTTTAGAGAAAAGCATACCACTACTCCTTTTTTAAGTTATTAAATTAAGAATTATAGCACCACTAGCTAAAAGGCGATCATTATTGAAAAAAATCCCTCAGTGAAATAACTTAAAGTTATTTACCAATTATAGTGCCATGGAGAATTGATTTGATGTCTTGAATTCATATCAACAGGGTAATTTATTCATCAGAAAGCATAAGTAAGACCAAAGTACACAGTGGTTTTTGAAGTGCTTGACAATTTTTCATATTATTAGTGTGTGGTTTGGTTTTGTTATATTATATACATGCACAGTGAAATAGGCAGCATTTTGTGGATGCTTCTGCTAGCAAATTTGAATTTTCAATGTTTGCTTCTTTATTTTAACTATATTTGGTTTTGTGTTCTCTTCTTAGGGACTTGTAGCATTGACAACAACAGCATTAGCAAGGTCATGGCATCACAGAAACAGAACAATGTCTTCTTCATTTCTCTCTCTGTCTCTCTACTTAATTTCATTAGGCCAAGGTGGATATAACCCATCTCTGCAAGCCTTTGGAGCAGATCAACTTGGTGAGGATGAAGAATTGCCTTGCAGCAAAGATGATAAAAGTTACAACAAAAAGACTCTATTCTTCCAGTGGTGGTATTTTGGTGTTTGCAGTGGAAGCCTTTTGGGTGTTACAGTCATGTCCTACATCCAAGACACCTTTGGATGGGTGCTAGGATTTGCCATACCTGCTCTTTCAATGATTATGTCCATTTTAATTTTCTCTGGTGGAAGCCCTATATACCTATATAAACAGCATGAAGTCCTTCAAACCAAGAAACCCCTCATGTGCATTTTTCAAGCCATAAAAGCTTCTGCATTGAGATGTTTCCATTGTGAAATTACCCTACCAAATGACAAGTCTGAAGGGGTGGAGCTAGAGTAAGTTCCACTTTCATAGAAACTCACACTTAGACTTAATTGCACTATTAGTTCCTTCTTATCACTGACATTCCATTTGATCTCCCTATTTTATGATGCAAATTTGGTCATCTACTGGTTTATTGGTACAATTTTGGTTCATCCTTTAACCATTTTAATGATACAATTCTGGTTCATCCAATATTGAATTTCATTAATAACAGGAGTAGCAGAAGTACAATTAAGCTTTACATTTACTACTATGACATACTCAATGTACTTACTTACACATGAATATTTGTTTTTCTTGTGCTAGGCTTCAAGAGAAACCCCTTTGTCCTGAAAACTTGGAAAGCCTTAAGGATTTGAATAATGATCCTAAAAGTGGCACGTATCTTCTAAAAAATGTCAGGGTTATGGTGAGGCTTTTGCCCATATGGACAATGCTTCTGATGTTTGCAGTGATTTTCCAGCAACCAGCCACATTTTTCACAAAACAAGGCATGACAATGAAGAGGAACATTGGTGCAGACTTCAAGATCCCACCAGCCACACTCCAAAGTGCTATAACACTGTCCATAATATTGCTGATGCCATTGTACGACAAAATATTCATACCAATCACTCAGGTGATCACCAGGCAGGACAAGGGTATAAGTGTGATGCAAAGGATGGGAATTGGAATGGTTCTCTCAATCATAGCCATGGTCATTGCAGCTGTAGTTGAGACTAGAAGGCTTGAGATTGGAAGGCAAATGAGAAGTGCAGGAGTACATTCAGAGACAGTGCCTCTCAGCATTTTCTGGCTGCTACCACAGTACATTCTTCTTGGCATCTCAGACATTTTCACAGTTGTTGGCATGCAAGAGTTCTTTTATGGTGAAGTTCCCAGGACAATGAGAACAATGGGAATAGCCTTGTACACAAGTGTTTTTGGGGTTGGAAGCTTTGTGAGTGCACTGTTGATTACACTAGTGGAAGTGTATACAAGTTCAAAGGGAATACCAAGCTGGTTCAGTGATGACATGGTTGAAGCACGTTTGAACAGTTACTATTGGCTTCTGGCATGGTTAAGTGGAGTGAGTCTGCTATTGTATGCACTCTTGTGTAAATATTACCTTAAGAGGAGTGATTCAGATAGTGAATACTGAGGGTGTTTTTTCACTGAATCTTTAGTTTTCACGTGTAATCTTCCTTTTGGGGCTATAGTTTGTTGAACTGCTTGACCTCATATTGAATAACTGTAATTTTATGATCCCTGTGTGTTTCATGTTGCCAAGAGTGAAACAGATGAAAAGTTGGCTGAACTTTTGAAGTTTTGAATGTGAAAAACAGAAACTATTCAACTTGAACGTAAATCATGGATCTGTGTTATAACTTGATGCAATGCCAAACTAAACATGCTTAACATGTTTTTGACAAACTATGATATTTACATGCGTGTTCTTATTTTGACAAACTCAAGTGAAGTCATGGATAAAGTCATGGATAACTATGATGGTTTGTAGTAAATGCAACAACTTCATCATTAGATGTGGATCAACTTATCAAAAGCTTTGCAATTGATTATATTAATAAAGTTTTTACATAAATTAAAAAGATACTAATAAAAATATAAATAAATAATTATTTTATTATTATATAATATTTTATTAAATGAAATGAATAGGAAATGAATGTAATTTATAAACAATAATGTCAAAGTATATTTTTTTAATTAAACATGTTTTACTTTTATAAATTTAGACACCATTATTCGTATTTCTTATTTATAATTTTCTAGATCATTTACAACTACATTTATTTTCTTATTGAATTAGCTTTTGACTAGGAAATAACATTAGTATTAAACTACAAGTATCTTAAACCATAAACTAAAATTAGTCTTAATTACTTAACTAAATAAAAGAATATAATTGAAAAAATAACTATTTTGAAATTCTAAAACAAAATTTTGAAACATAAAGATGAAAAAAAAATTAAAGTTTTAAAAAGAGTGGAAATCCTAACTGATTCATTCTATTGCCAATTTTTTGTTGACAATTATTTTTTAATTTTTGTGAGAGTTAACTCATTAATAACTACAATTAGATCATCGATATCATGACACCTTTAATAACACAAACAAATAATTATATTAATATTTTAATTATATTTATTTTATTTTTAACTTAATATATTTTATTATATTATTAAAATGAAGTGTTAAGTACATGGCTTTTTCGCAAAGTTTAAACATATAATTTTTCTTGCAATTATTTGTTGCTTTTAGCTCTCCTAACACATCTTAATTAAAAACTTTATTGTTGTAACAACATATAAAATAGATGTAAAGAAATATTTTATATGAAAATTCTAAACCTATTTTAGTGTTTTTTTTTTTTTTTTTTTTTTTTTTTTAAAATAGTTTTTTTTTTTTTTTTTTTTAATATATTTAAAAATAAATAATTTTTTTTTTTTATAAAAAAAAATTATAAAAATAAAAATTATTATTATTTAAAAAAATAAACA
>Ga0099825_1010391_pt1 | contig 10228 bp, 3 predicted proteins | sample SiratroredBW_FD_76838 | JGI IMG/M metagenome (GOLD analysis project Ga0099825, IMG submission 76838) | Root nodule microbial communities of legume samples collected from California, USA - Siratro red BW | ecosystem: Host-associated > Plants > Roots > Nodule | place: USA: California | collected... | reverse complement strand
TTATAAACATATTTTAAAAAAATAACTTATTGAAAAATAAAAAAATAAGAAAAAAAAAAAAAATTGTTGATAAATTTAAAAAAAAAAAAAAAAAAAAAAGGATTTAAAAAAAAAAAATGTATAGAGAAACAAGAAAAAGAAAAAAAAAACTCAGACAAAAAGAGGAAAGCTATTTTTAAGAGAAGGTGAGGTAAATAAAGAAAAAAAAAACAACCACTTTTCTAAATAATTTAGTGATTGTTGAAGAAAAATCTCTGAAGATTCAAAATTTCATTTCTTCTATTATTTCAAACTTTAAATCTATTTCTTTTGAATTTATGAATTATTGAATCATATTATTTTGTTGTGAAGTGAAGAAATGTATATTAAAGAACAATAACATAACGAAATTGAAGAAAAAAGGAAGAAAGTAAAAGAATTAAACATAGATGGAGATGTTTTTTTATATGTTATTCTTTGTATATGATAATATGAATTTATATGAATGTTTTACTATGTGTGCTAAGTTAAATGTGCAAGTTGCATATTATGAGTTTCACAAAGTTACAAATTCTTTGTTTAGATTGTTTTTTCATAATATTTCTAATGGAAAACTTCTATTTGAAAAAATTTATAAATTTAAAAAACTTTTGAAAAAGATTTCATAATTTGAAAATACATTAATATGTATTTGATGTAAAAGGAAAAGTAAACAAATATGTAAATATTGATAATAATTTTCTTTCTTCAGAAATCATACTTTTATTTCTTTTTGTAGGTTTTATCGTTTTACAATTTGAGACCAAATTCTCTTGATAAGAGATGAAGGATGTGTACATAAAAAGAATATTAAAGAAAAGAAATGGTGAAGACTTTTGAATAAAGGATGACAAGAAGAAAGTTAAAAGAGTTTATAAATAAAAATAAAAAGCGTAAAATGATTTGTAAATTTTAAAAAACATGTTGAAAATAATTTCAAATTCTCTATAAGATTCTAAAAGCTTCAAGAAAATTATAAAGGTTTCTAAAATATTATAATAAAAAATAATGAAGTGAAAATATATATGAATTCTCGCTATCACCTTATTAATAAAAAAAACACCAATAAGGAAGTTATGCAAGTTCATGAATTAACCACCTCATAAAGAGGTTTTAACTTCTTCCTCACATCATCATCATCAAATTTTGTGTATACAAGGTTTTAGTACTGGTTTGCTTTGCTTCTTTAAACTCTTTTTTGGATGTTTTTTGAACCATTTTTCCACACATAAACAAAGGGTCACCTTTTGTGTATTAGATATAGGACATCCCAATTTCTTAGTCTTTAAATTAAGTACGGATTAATTTTTGTAGTGTAATAATCAATATTTATAGTGTAGGGATTAAGTTATTGATTATAAAGTTAAGCAAATGACTTTTCCTTACAAAGTAAAAAATGATGACTTTGATCTACTAATTGAAATAATAAACATAAATGGGTTGAGAGTCTTCACCTTGACTCATGCACTTATATCAAACCTTAATTAGTGAAAACAACTTAGAAATGTCAAAATCACAATGGAATCCATGTAAAAACTTAGAAGTTGACTTTTGGTCAAATGTTTGACTTAGACTATAATTAAGCAGATTAAGACATATGGTTAGGTGGTGTAACTTAGGATTCCTGGAGGTTTTGGAACATTACCAATTCTTTCTTTCATTTTGGGATTTCTTTCATTTTGGGATTGTTGTTGCTTGAAAAACAAGTAACTGTCAAATAAGGAGACTAATTGAAAAAACAAATATTGATTGCTTTCTTAATAGTCATATGAAATACCAATTGGTTATTAAGATTAAATTGAGCAAATACTAAGATTAAATGTGAATTGTCCAATAAGTGTGTTTGTTGTTGGTTTAGATGTTCTAAACTATACTTTGATCTGTAAAACAAACCATGGTTATGATTGCAACAATATGTCAAATTTGATGTGTTAGTACTTTCACAAGACTAATGATTTGATGAAGTCGTGCAAGACAAGCCCAATAAGATAAAGCAAGCAAGCAATTGGATGTGGTTTAGGTCTTGATCTGATGTGAGTGGATTTAGGCTTGATTAACAAAGAACCTATGCGTAGTCGAGGAGAAGTCCAACAATACAATGGTCTAAAAGTGTTTAAAAATCTAAACTAAAAGAGTTAACTAAGTTTTGGTTCAAACTAGTTTTTAAATACTGTACTGGGCAAAAATAAAGTGATTCCCGTATTCATGAAATCGAGTTATTCGATGCCTGACAGAACTGAATTAACTGTTTTTTAAAATAGAATTGACACTTTTTCTTCTATAAAAACAGCAAGGTTTCTAACTTGCGCCATACACTGAAAAACGAAAATTGAGAATCAATACAATAGAATATTGTGAAAAACATTTTTGGCCAACTGAGAGTTTATTGGGAAAAATCAATTGAGGCTTTTTGTTAAAGAGTAACGTTTGACCAACACTGTGCTATTGGAGTTCTTCAACACTGTACAAAGGCCTCTTCTGCGTGCCAAATCAGGGAGTCTTTTCTTTACCATTCTTGATCCCTTTCTGTATCAAGATTTGTGTAAATTGATTGTAAATTTGTGAAACATTTGAAATAGTGTATTGTTGTAGGCTATAAGTCTTAGCCTGTGTGTGATTGCTGATTTGAGTGGAAACTAAAGGGAGTAGGTGCTCAATTCAGTGGGTGTTTGATTCTTAAGTGGAGTAAGAATTGTGTAATTTTTTGTGTTTGAACAACTGATTAAAGTTAGTGAAATTTTCTTTGCTTGAGGGGCAAAGGAGACTGGACGTAGCCCTTGAGAAAGAGTAAACCAGTATAATTGACTATGTTCTACTGTTCTTGACCCTTCTCTTTCAATTCTGTATTGTTCTTGCACTGCACATTGAGTTTAATTGAAAGTTGAATTAATTCGTGGTAATCTTGATAAAACTAGTTTACGTTCTTTGCTGAAAATTGAATTTGTTCCTTATATCTTGAACTTGTTGTTGGTTCTGACAAATCTGCTGTAGTTGCCAAATAAGTTTTGCTTACCAGATTGGTTCTTTTCAAATTTCGTATTACATATAAAGTTCTGGATCTATGATTTTCCAAAGAATTGAAACTCTGGTTGAATTGGTGTAGTACTGTAGAATTTGTGTTCTTGTTCTGAGTTCTTAGTATAACTGGACAATTGAATCTGCATTCTGAACAATTCTCATGTCTGTATTAACTGTTGGTTTTAGGATACTTTATCAGATATGTTAATATTGACTGAAATTAACATAGAGCTTTGTTAAGTATTTCAAACTGGTATTTTGTAATTTTGTTCTTCCTTGCTTTTAATCAAATGTGTAACTTTGTGTGATTCATTTAGTGTGGTATTGCTCTAGGAACTGTATGAATTTGATCTGCTTAAGGTGCTGCTGTGAATCTGTTGTGTGATTGTGAATCTGATGTGTGTGCTGTTTGAAATTTTCTCTCTGTAAAACAAATTGATTCATTTGTGACTTGAATCAATTTATTTCTTCACTGCACCTTATATCTTTAGCATCGAGATTCATTAAAGTTTTTCAAATTGTGAAAACTATTTTCAGAGGTCTAAATTGAAGAAAAATCTTTTTAAGTTCAATTCACCCCTCCTCTTGAACTCAGCCTAAAACGTTTTCATGATGTTTAGAACATGTTAGAATGAATAGGAGTTACTCAAAGGGATTGAGAATTAGTTTTTATTATATGCATATTGCTTTAGGGCTAGTTAGTCACTTGACGATGCTCAAGTGGTAGCATTCATGACAATTATATAATATTATAGCTCAATTATGCATTTAGTTGCTCAAGCAATATAGTTCCTCGGTCAAATTATGATTTAAGAGTTAAGCGATAAAGAAACTACATTAATTATCTCTCTTTTGAACCTCTTATCACTCAAATGATCACTCAAGAAATGTATTATCACTAAAGTAATGACGAGTTTAGGATTTGAGGTGGATTTTAAAAATTAGCAAGTTGATGCATTGAGTCATGTCACTTAAACAATGATATAGTGCTTGAGCAATATAAAGTTTTATTTTTTTTCTCCACTATAATCTTGAACTTGCAAATGTTAGTTGGCCATTCAAGTAAGGAAGAGATTATATTATCACTTAATCGTTGAGATGACGCCTAAGTGAGGATGTAGTCACTTTTGTATCAGGTTGAGTATTGTTGAAGGTGTAGATGTTTTTTGTTTGGGTTGGAATATTTGGGCTGATTTTGGAGGATCGAAATGAGGGGGTTGGTCGGGTTTCTCTCCCCCCATTATGAGCAGAAATGGGTTGAAATGTAGATAATTACATATTTGCTCTTTAATTTGTGAATTAAATTATGTCTTTCTTCTTGAAATTGTAATTTAATTTCAAGAAATTGTGAGAAAATCATGACATTAATGTATAATATTGTGAGTGGTAAATTGAACTATTGGCAGTAATTTATTGGTTTGAATAATATTTTTTAATTGTGTGTGTAAATAATAAATAAAATTTGATAACAAAGAGAAATTAATGTTGGGTAAAATGAGGAGTCTTGTGAATATAAAGTAAGGGGATAATCAATTATGTCATTAGGTATGATCGATTACCACACTACTTTATTTTACTAGTGTGTTCAATTGAGATTCCTAATTAAACCCATATAAGTCTGGCCCTACACATGTTAACGTAAAAGTATGAGTCTTTCATTTTCCATGCCTAAAATTAAATTGTAAATTAGGATAGTGTAGTGAGAGAGGATTGTAGATTGAGCACATTTTAAATATAGTAAGGAAAGAAAGGTCCAAAGTTAACATAATGTTATCATAGGAACATACAAATGTCTTTGCCATTCATGTAGAATAGTTTGGTGGGTAAATGATGGTCTTTGCCTCAAGATTCTTCTTTATGGCATTGCAGAAAAAGTTTTATACACAACACAATGTAATGTTCATTTTTTATTACCGTGATAAGAAGTAAAAAAACTATAGCTTAACAAAAGTCTAGGTCTTTAGTCTTCCAAAGTATTATTATGTTGTAGAAGCACTACAATGCATGTAGTGAGCTCCTTAAAGGTGCCACTGTGGTTAGTTTGAGTTAGACCCGTGTTTTACCAAGGATGGGGAGTTGGTGGCAAACGTTAAGTAACACCTCATAAATCTTTAGTCATATATTGTGAGGATTGAGGTTAAGAAGGAGGCTTTCATGTAACATATGAAATGTTAAACAATTGGTGGATGATAAATAAGGTATTGAGGGACATCAGGCAATCCTTGCATGTTCATGATAAAGTTATAGTAAGTTACTTTAATTTTTGTTGTTTCTGTTTGGGTGGTTTGAATCATGTGTAAATAAATGTTGTTTTAACATTGGGTAGTGAGTGAATAACAATATTAGGAGGTACAAAATTTACAACAAATAACGAAGGTGGTCTTCAAAGCAGTGTTTAAGGTCCACCAAGGATTATCTCCATAACAATCGTTCAAGTGAGTTAGGTTTTATTTTTGTTTCCAATGTTTTATTGATGCATATTTAGGTGACAATTTTTATTATAGTAACAAATTTTCAATATTTGAAGTGTGCATGAAAAATTAATATAGGCATTTGGCATTGTTTTTTTAAGTGTGGGTACTGTGCTGATGAAGAAAAAGTATGTGTATTGGATTCTGCTCTAGGTTATAATCAATTATCCCTTAGCACATAATCGACTATGTGTGGGCACATGACCAATCATGTTGGGAGGCATAGTCAATTATGTTGGAAGGCATAATCGATTATGCCATATAGTATAATCCATCTATATTTCCCTTGTTACATCATCAGGGATATGATTTGTAAAATGTTAGAATTATAATTTCAAACATAATCCATTGTTAGGCACGAGTTTTAATGCATATAATATTGGGACATTAATAAGTTGTGGTTGAAATATAAACTACTTGCACATGAACAATTATAAACTATTGGCAATATTTTATTGATTAATCTCATTGATAATTTTTTTATAAAAAAAGTATATTTTATTCATGATTGTAAACAAACATTATAAAATGGTATCAGGAAATACATATGCTATCCAAGAAAATTAGAACTAGAAAGATCTTAAGTTTAGAAGAGGTTAATAACAAACATTTCTTTTGCAGTCATTTAAGAAGAAGAAGAAAAAGAAAGGGATGAACATGAAATTATGTACACATGGTAAGGACCCCATATAGAGGTATATAGAAGTAGGATATGTAAGCATTTATATACTATTGTACATGGGTTAAATTTGTTATGTGTAATCTGTACAAATTCTACAAATGCTAGGTTGTTATTTCCTTAAAAGGGTTGATGATGGTGTGAGTTGATGTTGTATCTTGTCCATACGAAGCGATGTCGAGATATTTATTTGCATGGGTCTTGAGAGATTCATACATTTATATCAACGATTATGAAGAATTTGTATGATCAAATATGTGTATAGATTGATAGTTGAGCAAGTGGCTAAATTTTTTCATATTTTAGGTCATAACGTTAAGAATCAAACATTGTCTTCTTTTTTTTTCATCGATCGGGTGATATGGTTAGTCGTCATTCCGTAACATTTTGAATGCTATCATTGAATTGGAACATGAATTCTTGGGGTAACCATCAGAAACGAAGGTGGAATCGAATATAGTAAACAATCATATATTTTACCCTTTCTTCAAGGATTTGTTTGGGAGCCACTGATAGAATTATAGAACACATGTTATGGTTAAGGTTTCACAATTGAGATGCTCTATTGTTTTTTTTCATGATTTAATTAATTTCTTTATGGTAATAGTTAAATGAATATTAACTTTTTTTTATGCATGTTTGACTTTTGCTATTACATTAATTGAGTTCCAATCTTACAATTTTATTTTTAAATAAAATTTAATAATTGTAACATTTGTTATGCTTTTAAAATAATTATATTCATATCAATAATTAAAATTCAACTTCATTTCCAATTATATACATACTGGTAATTCCATAATTGTAATAAATATTTGTAAATATTTTTTTTTTCAATTCTTATCATCATTTATTTATTAACTATTCAAATAAAATTTATACATATTCTTAATAAAAACAATCAAAATGCAGTTAAGCTATTTTTAATATGATACATTTTTTTATTAGTTACATCAATCATATTTACTAAAAAAAATTATTTTATTTTTCATTCAAATATATTCACCTTTTTTTAATCCAAACAACTTCATTTATCAATCTCTTCTATTTTTCATTTTTTTTCATTTTCAGCTCTATTCTAATACAAAGTCTTAAGTTAGAGAAATTATTACTCAAACGACCTACTCACAACTCAAGTGATATTTCCCTATTTATTCTCAAAATAAATATTTGAAACTAATTTTACATTATTAAATTATTTAAATTCAATATTTATAGTTCCATTATTCCATTATTTATATTTATGATGTAAATTATAATTATTGAGGTGTAATCACCAAGATGGAAAAATAATGTATAAAATTTATGATGTATTGGATGTAATATGTTACTTAAGTACTATTAAGTTGACATCAAGTTGAGAGTGAAGAGTCATCATTACTCTAGAAGACATGAAAAAATTATAATATGAGGTTGTTAGATGTAACTATATTTAGGCTTATCAGGTATTATTATTAAGTGAATAACTCTTTATAAGCTTTGGAATTATACTTGTATGAATGTTTATTATTATATGTGTAATTAAATAGTTAACTTATACTTACACTTTTGTATGTGTTTTGTGATTAAGTTATGATCTCATTTCATAAGCAAGTGATTCTACACGTGAATCTGGGAAGGAGTGTGTAGAGTTGTACTTATACATTTTTTTATATTTCGTTATTTTAATTTTAGTAGTATATATGTAAGCTATTTGATATCCTCAATATATCGTGAAATAAATTATTATATTTTTTTATAAACTTATAACTACTTGTTTTTTGAGTGTTACATGTGCAATCACAGGAAACTAATAACATATGTAAGGAAATAAAAAAAATTAACTAAACAAATAGGAAACTCAAAATTATATCTAATCCAACTGTTCTTTTCCTCATTATCTTTCATTATACACCAATTATTATTAGTAAAGTTGAGAAGCTAAAGAGAAGATGAAGTGATTTAAAATTAGAGAAACAAAATTATTTGATAAATAAAAAATAAATTTGTTTTAAAATTATCTATATTTAAAAAGTACTTTTACTCTTCATTTAATTTATCTTATGTCTCTTGAATTTGATAAATTCTTCTTACTTGCCCGAAGATGCAAATGATCAATTCCAGAATTATTTCCTGTAACAAATAAAAAAAAATGGAATCTGATGCCATTTTGTGGATAACCATGGCAAAGTTGAAGATGCTAAATTTCCTAATACATTAATTAATCATCAATGGGAGAAAAAGAAAGGAGGAAGGAGCATCTCTTGCTCTCATTCATTAATAATATACATGCATCATTATTATTTTATTTTTTTGTCATTAAAGTAAATGCATGATTCTTATGCTGTCTGCAGCTATTTTTTTTAACACTTCGAATAAACGTTTTTCTATTAATTATATAAGCATGTGATACCATCCGAATGAAAGAAAGATAAACCATTATCACATAGGAGAACCAACGTTATTTGATTTTTATGATTGAACAAATTTTACTTCTTATTCCTATATTTAAAATTATTAATTTTATTGCATAGGTACCATTCCAGAAGGAATAACAAAGAAAAATGTTTTTGGTGGATGTTTAAAGTGTTTTGTAGTCTTAGAATTGCTAATATGTATGAGTTTCTATTTTTTAATTTTTGTGTATTGTTGTAACACATTTTGTCTACCATTATTATGTTCAAAGAATCATTTCAACATTTCTAATTAATAATATATTTTAAAATATTTTAAATATATATTAATACAAAATTAATAATTCTACAGTTTTAATTTAAAATATTAATTTAATAACTTGAATGAATAGTAATAATTTTATTATTGTATTGAAATTAATAAACTTGTCATAAATTTAATTAATACTTTAGATTTATTATTATTATTATTAATTTTAATTAATAAATTTATTATTACTATTCATTTAAATTATACTATTGAAAATTGACATAAATATTAATAATTTTAAATTAAACTGATAAATATATTATTATCTGAGAAATAAATATTGTGATGATTAAGTTAATAAAATGTATTTTTTCATACATTATGTTAGGTATTCAAGTGTGAGTCTAAGTCTCACATTGGGTAAGAATGAGAAAATTGAGCAATATATAGAAAGAAGACCCACAAACCTAATTCCTTAAGGTTTTGGGTTGAAGGTGGTATCATTCCCTTATATGTTGGCTCAGTTCTCATTCTTGTCCGCTCGGAGAGAGAGTGTATTAATGTGAAGGAGAGACTCTCTAAGTCTCACATTGGGTAGGAATGAGAAAGTTAAAGTTGAGCTCTTTGAGATCTCCCGGTTTCTCTCCTCGGATTTTCCTAACAAGTGGTCTTAGAGCCGTTGGTTTACGGCTTGGGCGAATACAGTTTGATCCTGTATCGAAAGTCTTATTGATGGAGGTTTCAGGCAAGCGTGTCCCGTATAAGTGTGTGAACGGCGGTACAAGTGAGCCAAAGGAAATGACACCACCTTTAACCCAAAACTTTAAGACATTAGGTTTGTGGGTCTTCTTTCTTATATGTTGCTCAACTTTTTCATTCTTATCCAATATGAGACTTAAACTCACACTTCAATACCTAACACATCATTTCAAACATTTTTTTAATTTAAGTTATATTAAATTAGTTAATTAAAAAGACTTTTTGAACTCTTTTTTATAAGTAGTGTATATATATTTTTTTACCTTAGTTTCGTATCGAAATATTTATGTTATTATGATATGATGTTTTCATTTATGGGGCTATAATATTAGTGGATAAGTTTATAAATAGTGTTTTAAAATTGAAATAAATAAGGTTTTATGAAATAAGATTTGATTTAATTATTGATTTTCAATCCAAAATCTTATTCAAATCACTTTATTGAGAAAAAGTAGATTCAAAATATCCAAACAAAAAAAATAAATTTTGATCAATTTTTTACTTTATTTTATCAATTTACCATCATCATCATCATCATCATCATCATCATCATCATCATCATCATCATCATCATCATCATCATCATCATCATCATCATCATCATCATCATCATCATCATCATCATCATCATCATCATCAT
>Ga0099825_1010389_pt1 | contig 10231 bp, 9 predicted proteins | sample SiratroredBW_FD_76838 | JGI IMG/M metagenome (GOLD analysis project Ga0099825, IMG submission 76838) | Root nodule microbial communities of legume samples collected from California, USA - Siratro red BW | ecosystem: Host-associated > Plants > Roots > Nodule | place: USA: California | collected... | reverse complement strand
CCACTTTTCCTTAAAATATCCCCAGATATAACATTCCACTAATATATATATATATATATATATATATATATATATATATATATATATATATATATATATATAAATAAAACATATTTTTTTTATATATTTATTTATTTTTTTTTATATATATTTAATATATATAATAATATAAAAATAAATATAAAAAAAAAAGATGTGTGTTATATATATATATATATATATATATATATATATATATATATATATATATATATATATATATTAGTGGAATGTTATATCTGGGGATATTTTAAGGAAAAGTGGTTGTGTAGGATCTGGGGACATTGTCTTATTTAGCTTGGGTAATAAAGTCTTCTATTGGATGAAGGTTTAACCCAAAGGACAATGCAAATTCACAAACAGAATTATTAGTTGTACACAAATAGGCAACAGTGTTAACTTCTGAACACCTTTTAAGCACTTTTTTTTTATTATTTTTAATTGCTGTCGCTTTACATATACGTACTTTAAACGCATCTAAATGTATCCGTGTGAGATACGTCCTGGACACCGATGGCCTGATGAACGTATCGCTGCATCATAGTCAGAAACTAATGTAAAATCAGCTCTGCCTATCATTCACTGTTGGATGTTCAATTGGTCACACTGAAATTATCAGTTTATGAAATTCTTTACTGGTTCTGAACCTAACCCGTGGCCCATAGGGCTTAGTTAATTGGGTTGAGTTCTCTTACATTACTAACTACCACATTTCCGTGAAATGTTTCCTGTAGGACCACATATGGAAGAGACCCTCCAATATGACCTCAAATGTACAGAAGACTTATCAACAGTAGAAGTTAACCAGTTGATGGCTAAAAGAACTGTAGTGTTAGAGAACTCAAATCATATTTGGTGCTGGCTCGTAACAAAATGAAGCAGTACAGTTATAAGAATAGAAGAGATGTGAAGGGACTTGAATGATGAGAAGGAGAAACAAAAGGTTTTATTAATTCCTATACTTGAGATGAATACAAAAGAATAGAGAATAAATTAGAGAGCTTGATTTCCTCTCTTAGGATATCATATTTATAATGACATTGGAGGTTTAGATACAATGAATGAGAGGGAAGAGAAAGGATTAAGAAAGGTTATATCTAGGAACTAGGCAACACAAAGCACATAACAACTTTTCAATAAATTCTATTAAGATGACCTATTCTGACACTCCCTCAAACTGGAGCATACAATTGTATGTACCATGTTTGGAACAGATAAATTCAATCTTAGGTCCTCTCAGGTTTTGTTAACGCATTTATGAGTTGATCATTTGATCCGACAAACTTAGTGTAGATTTCTTTGGACAACGTTTTCCAAATAAAATGAGAGTCAATTACTATGTATTTAAGTCCTTTCATGGAACATTGGATTGGAAACAATATAGAGAGTAGCTTGGTTATGACAATACATCTTCGTTTATTGAATCTAACATAAATCTAATTCTTATAGGAATTGTTTTACCCATATAAGATCACAAGTGAGAGATGATTGTCCTATACTTAGCTTCAACAGTTGATCGGGCAATTACATTTTGTTTCTTACTTTTTTGAGAGATAATATTGGCTCTAATGAAAATAGAATATTTTGTAGTAGAGCGTTTTTCATAGGAGAACCTGCCAATCAGCATCACAATATCTAGAGATTTGGGTATTCCCTTTATCTTAATATAGTAGATCTTATCCAAGAGTCTTTTTGAGGTACCTTAGAATACGAATGACAATGTTTCAATGATCAATACTAGGATTCTACATGAACTGATTCATAACACCAACTGCAAAAGACAAATCTGGTCTAGTATGATAAGATGAATAAGTTTTCTAACCAGTCTTCTATATCTTTCTAGATTAGAGAACGCTTCTCCCCATTGTGCCATTAATTTCTAATTTGGATCCATAGGAGACTATCCATTGATTTACAATCAATCATACCTGTTTCTTTTGGGATTCTAGAGCATATTTCCTTTGAGAAATTACAACACTAAGATATTCTAGCAAACATCATTCCCTGTAATGACTATATCGTCAACATACACTGTTAAGTACACACTTTTCACGGAAGGTGTTACAATAGAACACAAAATTATTTGTCTCATTGTATTTCAAACCAAAGGTTTGAACAAAGGTTTGAACAATGTGGTTAAACATTCCAAACCAAGCACGTGGAGATTGCTTGAGACCACAGAGAGCGACATAGATTACAAACCAAACTAGACTCCCCCTGAGGTTGCTCCATGTAAACCTCTTCTTCTAGATTGTCATGTAGGAAAGCATTTTTAATATCTAAGTGATGAGGAGGCCAATGACGAATGGCTGCTATGGCAAGGAAAAGTCTTACATTAGTAATTTTGACCATTGGAAAGAAAGTATCACCGTAGTCAAGCCCATATATCTGAGTATATCCTTTTGTCTCTAATCGAGCTTTGAGGTGATAAACTTCACCATTAAGTCCAACTTTAATGGCATAGACCTAACGACAGCCAAATGTCTTCTTTCCGAGTGGAAAAGGAATTAACTTCCATGTTCTGTTATGTTCAAGAGCTTGCATTTCATTAATCATGGTTTGTCGCCATCCAGGATGATCAAGTGCTTTTATGACATTTTTAGTAATAGTAGTAGAAGAGACAAAAGAAATAAAGGAAAAATAGGAAAGAGACGATCTATGGTAGCTAAGAAAATTGTAAATAGGAAGAGGATTGCAAGTAAAGTGGGTACCTTTGTGAATGACAATGCATCAACTCAAGTCATCATTATTGAGTGATGATTGAGAAGGGCCTGCTAAAGAGGACTCACCTTGGGGCATTGGAATAGTCATTTGGTTCTTGCATTGATAGGTAATAAGAGGTGCTCACGATAGTTCTAGAGGATTCTGTATGAAATTTTGAATGTTAGGAGTAGGAGGAACAATAGACTCAACTAAGGGCACAGGTAGAACATGTTGGACAAAACTGACATGCTATGCCGAAGGAGGAAAGAAAGGAGTTGATACCAAAAAGGTGACATTAGTAGACATATAGTACTTGGTTTCAAGAGAGTAACATTGATATTCCTTTTGAAGTCGAGAATAGACCAAGAAGACACATTTGATAGCTTTAGCTGAGAGTTTATCCAAAACTTGGAGACATATCATGAACAAAACATACACAACCAAAAACATGTGGAGAGATATGAAAGAGTGGTTCCTCTGGAAATAGAATGGAGTAGGGAACTTTATTGTCAAGTGAAGAAGACATTTTGTTAATGAGAAAATGGATAGGATAACATCACCCCATGTGATGGCTCTAGCTAAGAGTTTATCCACAACTTGGATATATATCATGAACAAAACCTACACAGTCAAAAACACAGAGAAATATGAAAGAAAGGATCCTTTCGAAATAGAATGAAGTAGGCAACTTTATTGTCAAGTGAGGAGGGCATTTCGATAATGAGAAAATGGGCAATTAGGTTGTGAATTATGAGAGTGCTCAAAATACTGGGTTCTGCTAATGGCCATAGTAAAGCACAAAGCTAAAAATCACTGTTCTTTCACTGTTGAACTTGATCTAGTGGTACTCTACTTCCTTCTTCTTCTAGGTGATCATGGAAACCACTTGGCCAAGGAACCAAAGTTCTACTGAAACATAACAAGACTAGATAGGCAGTTTTTTCCATTTTAGGATCTCATTTATAAGGACATCAAAGGTTCAGTTACAATGAATGAGGGAAGAGAAAAGAAGAAAGGTCAAATCTAGAAAGTAGGTACAGCACAACACACAACAGCTTTTCAAATAAATTCTATTTAAGATGACCTATTCTAACAACTCTAGTGATAATTACATTTTTAACTCTTCTATTAGTAATACTCACATCTATTAAAAAGGAAATAAAATCTGCTGGAATTCATGCGGAGATTCTAGGGGTATTTTGCCTAATTACTATAGAGATATTAGGAAATTCTATCCTAATAATCTCCTATTTACAACAAAGTGCCTTGAGATTCAGTCTAGATAAGGGTTCAGCCATATGTACAATCAGGATTTTGCTTAAAGATAAATGAGAACCTAAATCCAAGATTTTACAGGCCTTTAGAGGTGGGTCATTAAGATAGGCCTGGTTGCTTAAAATTCTAGAATGCAGACTACAATTGTCAGCAGTCAACCATTACCAGCTGCTCTTTCAGAGAACTGGGAGTGTAAAATACACCTTTCTGTGGTGCTGCAAGCAGGACATGGTGGTAAACAGGAGGTGTCCTTTTAGTGCAAAATCTATCAGGCTACACGATAATCTATTAGAATTTCAAATTGATGGTATGGTGAAAGTACTGGCATAGATTGTTTTGTTAACACCCATTACTTGCAGTAGCAAGGAGGGGTAGACTGGGAAAATAGTGTTGTCAGTTTGTAGTAAACGAATGTTTTTAAGGAAGAGGGAGAAGGATGAGGAGTCAGACCATAGTGAGAAGGCTAAGTGGTCTGTATCAGTAAGCTTCTATTAACTTAGTCCTCTTAATTGGGATGGTTCAGAAATTCCATACCCTTGATCTATCAACTGTTCCATTTTCAGATTATTATTCCCTTTCGTACTGATATTGTTCTATTGTTTCCATGTGCATGCGTGAATAAAATAAAATCTGTTTCCTATCCCCTCAACCTGGCGCTGGTTTCCTAGCTGTCTCACTGTGTTTATATGTTCTCTGAAATGCAGGAGTCTTCTTTCCAGTTTGGTCTTTCGTATGTTGTTGCAGCTTTGGCCATTTATGATGAATACAGCAATGATATTCTTGACATGCCAGAAGGAACCTGCTTCCCTAGGTTTTTTTCTGCTCCCACGCATTTATCATTGTGACTTACCGTTAATGCTTTTATGTTATGTTCTTATGCAATTGATCTCTGATGGTAGACCTCAGTTTCGCAAAGAAGTTGATTCATCACAAAGAACATCTAATTCAAATTCCATCTCAAGACCTAGCTCCTTCCGAAAGGCTCCTTCTCGCACAACTTCAATGAAGAACAACCTTGCTGAGTTGAAATCATTTGAGGTATTCTTTGTAATATCTTGTGTCGATGTGACTCCAATTATCATTTTTATCTTCCTTGAATGTGATCATGTTTTTCAGCTTGATTGTATGTACTAAATAATATTGTTCATGAATTGTGTAGCTGTTGGATGCCTTATTCAAGGAATGTCACCGAGTTGGAGAAAAAATGGTTTCTGAAGGTTTAATTACAAGAAAAGACATAGAAGAAGCCAGATCTGGTAAAGGGAGTAGGGTTATTAGTATTGGTTTGCCAGCATATTGCTTGGTTCAAGGACTCTTGCGCTCTGCAAAATTCAATTCCATGGGTATATTGATTAGTAAGTGGAATCCTTCAAGCAGATCTTGTTACTTTCCCCTAACTCCTTTCCTTCTTTTTTTTTTCTTTTTTGCCTTCTAAGACTTATACACTTCTTCTTGCTCCTTTCTCTTTCTGAGATTATTTTCTTTTAACCATTTTGGTTACTTGCCCAATGTAGGTGATGATACTGAACTAACTACCACAAACCGACCTAGAGAGAAATTTTTTGACTGGTTCCTTAACCCCCTATTGATCATTAAAGAGCAAATAAAAGCTGAAAATCTTTCTACCCCAGAAGAGGACTACCTCTGCAAGTTAGTTCTCTTGAGTGGTGATGCAGAGAGACTGAAAAAATCTATCATTACTCCAGCCCCTGAATCCGAAGTGAAACGTGCAGAACTCGAAGCATTGGCTAGAAGGTAAAAACTTGGTTAGTGTGAATTTGGGCAAGCACTTTCAAACTTACCATGCATTCACTGTGTTTTGTGATTGAATGATATTTAAAAACTGTTTTATATTTTCTCTTAAAATAAATCAAACTTTTTTTGATATTTTAAAATCAACGTATGAATCTTAATATCTTCAAATGCTACCGCATCTAACTTCTCCGTAAACGCTTCCCAAACTTCTAAGGGCTTTTATTTTAAAGCAGTAATCAAGTACTTATCTTGTGAAAAGCTTTCATATGTTAGAAGGTAATCTAAATTGGTTTAGTACATAATTCTCAACCCCATTCAAAGGTTACGTTTTTTTGGCTTTTAAAAGCCAAAATACTTTTTAGTGATAGACCCTTTTCTCTGATGATGCTTTTACTTCATATAGGTTTTGTTCCAATGATCCATGTCAAGATTTTCTGTCTCATTTTTGTTTCCATCCTGAAACACAGATTGCAAGGGATCACCAAATCCATGTCAAGGTTCCCAACCTTCATGCGACGCTTCGATGATCTTGTAAAATCGTTATCTGATGATCAGAAACTTGGACGTCCAATAATGACCAGATCAAAGAGTGCCTTTGCTCGGTTGGTTAGTTTAAAATCTTTCAAGGGGACAAGAAACGGGTCTGCCCACGGATCAAATGTTGTTCGAGACATAGAAAATTCATGATAAGAATACCGTGTAATTGATAAATTTAATCTCACAGGTGTAACCTTCTCTCCATTTTTAGAAATATGAAGTGTAATTGACCATAATTCTGAGTTAATTCCTGTGTATGGTAACTCTAAAATTTATATTATTAACCAAAAAAGTCATAGTAGATGATTTTTCCGAAGTTATTGTAAAAAAAAAAAAGCACGATGACAGTATAAAATTTGTAAAATTTTCAATGTATATGAATTTTTTTTCTAATTATAATTTCTGACTTTGTTTATGAGCAAATTCAAGCAAAAAGCATCCTCGTGATGCTGTTGTAGACCCGCATTACATTGTCATCGTGTCTTGCTACACTTCTCGCCAGATAAATGATTCTATTGCGAAGCCTACTTGGAATTAAAACATCCTCTCCCAGGCTTGTTCAAGTTTTTTTCACTAGATCTCAAGGAGACTTTTAAATACCACGATATGTAGGAAGAAAGTAATAAAGATTATTAATAATTGTGAGTACAGTGTAAAAGTAATTCATGAAAAAACATGTTAATTACACACTTTTAACAAAACTGTTATTAATTGGTGAGTTTTATGTAGATACCACTGCACTAACTATCTTCATTCTTTATTTAATGAGATCTATATGAAACTCACACAACAACAAAAGGAAGTGTCAAAGAAGAATGTCAAAAAGTATATTCTTGGTGAAAATAATATTCAAACATCACTCATTGGTTAACAAAAGCACTTGTATAATCAATGTTTATACTTCAATAATGGAGAAGTGGGAACACTTAAAACAATTTATAAACAAAGTTATGCCTTTACAAATTATAATTGTAACAAGTTTCCTCTTCTTTCTTATTGTTTTTTGTATTCGAACGACATTCAATTTATTATTTGGTTGGATTGAGCTGTTGATCGAGACTTGATTAATGTAATTTGAAACGATTAAATCTTAAAAACTAAAGGGAACATTGCAGGTAAAAATTCTATAGATCAAAGTTTTTCTAATATTCCTTAAAGCATACCTATAGAGTAAACAAGCATAATTTCATTTAATTTAAAATAAATTGTTTTGAACTTAAATATAGTAAAATTACATTATTAAGATAAATAATAAAATATAAAATATTTTTTAATTTAAAACTCGAAGTTTCGTTGTAGTTTTGTTATTAACAAATATCACCAAAAGTTAAAGAGATATTCTTTGACAAATATATAAGATTGGTTTCTTAAAAAATAGAAATATACTTATTTTCAAAATAAGTAAATTAGATAAGTAAATAAAAAAAGCATAACTATGCTAATTTTTATTAAAAAACTTTTCAGAAAATAAAACACAACCGAATAGGTCCAATATTTGGCTTTAATTTTCTGGAATACCAGCTTGTCTACCACCAAAAAGAAATAACAAAGAAATAAAATTTGCAAGATCCCAATAACATTCAAGATTGATATACATGTTGAGTCAAGTACTAAGATTACTTGAAACAGAGAAAGTTGGTCTTATTTCCGACCTTTGAAGTGAAAAATCAAAACATTGGGTAAAACACGTGAATGGGCATGATAGTTTTTTCGTGTTCTATGGGAACTGCAATTAGTTGATTGTCCTTCTAAGTTTAAGTTTGGACTCAATACTTTATGTCATGTTTAACTTCGAATGAGCTCATGAAAGAAAAAATATAATTGGACTAAGTGGAAAAACTAGCAAAAGATTAATATGATAATATATTGTTTTCATTAAGGATTTATAATAAAGTGTTAAGATTCGAGTTTGTTTGATTACACATATATACCTGTTCCGAATGAAAACATTAACTTGGTATAAGAGAATTTGATGTTGTGGGACTGACTTCAAATACTTGGCTTCATCTCTTCCTTATGACTTGGAAAACTCATCTGGATGAACCGTCTTCTCGAACTCGGATCATCCTCTGTGACCTGGATGAAATCTTTAAGTCAAATGACTCCTTCTTCTCTGTCCGAGGGGGGAGGGTACCTGTAAAGGCACTCTGACGATCTAGTTAGTCCAAGTACAAGTGAGAAGAGTTATGAACAATTCTCAGTGTTCCCCTATTTATAGGAATGATGTTGGGTCATTTCACTGTTCATCAAGCCCATGGTAGTAAACGTCTTTAGTGACTTAAACCTGCACTTAGTCTCAATAAGTATGATAATTGAGTCTATTTCATGGATGAGACGATGAACTCAATTGGTTCATTTCTATCCTGCCAATGATGGCTTTGAAACCTACTTCTCGTAGTCGAATTTTTCTTGACCTATAGTACACAGGTCCCTCAAGGGTTGAGCAATTCAACCTTCAGTTAAAAATCACGAAAAGCCTTAAGTTAAAATAATTCTCAAGGGTGGTATGGGGATCTTTGAAAATCCGCTATTAATGATGTGTGAGATCGGTTACATCCTTTGAAATGAAGTCGTGTACTCATTGTCGTTGGATGGCCCCATTTGAATTTGTAGAGAAAGGAAGTTGTTCTGAGTTTTCCATTGATCGGTTTCAAGCCGAGGATGGAAATTTGGATTTATAATCGCGACGTTAAGATAACTGAGAACTTTGAAAGAAAATGTTTAGATTGTGATAGAGTAGTTCTAAATTTTTTTACAAAATTGAGAATTATTAGAAATAATGTGTTTAACTTTGAAGCAGCATGAGTCAAGATGTCTAGGTAGAATGTTTTTGCTTCAAGAGCTACACAGGATTTGTTGATACAAGTGTTGTTCAATATTTAATTTTTGAAAATTGTTAAGATGCTTTGGGCAAAATAAATAGTTTAAATTGAGTAGTGTTATACTAAGACAGTTGTGATTATAAAACTTGCATAAGTGTCGCACTTGGGGGTTCTTGAAAATGGACTTACTTTTAACCAAGTGGAGTTATACTAAGGTAATATACTCTGTTGGTACTCGCCCGGTACTCGGCAGATACTCAGTGGGGTTCATGGACGCTTTTAACCAAGAGGAGTTACCTTTAACCAAGGCAATGTCTCTACCAGTACTGGCCAGGTACTCGGGGGGTTCATGGAGATGAACGCTCCATTAACCGTCTTTAAGATGTAGGTCTTGGATTCGATAAATTTATGTAAATGAACTCAACCTTGACCGAGATCATGTAATCACCAACTACTCGGTTGGCACTCGACAGGGTTTCATGGAGGTTAACACACCCTTAACCAAGATCATGTACTCGGCAGGTACTCGGTTAGTACTCAGTAGGGTTTCATGGAGGTGAACACACCCTTAACCAAGATCGTGTACTCAGAAACTACTCGGTTGACACTCTATTGCGTGAGTGATGATCTTGGAAGCATTTGATGTGAACCCGGTTAGGAATAAACCTCAGAACCCACAACAAAGAGTAGTTGAATGCCCCAAGATCCCTAAGTATTCAGATTTAGGATGATTTACTCAGAACCCTTGTCTTGCAGAAAAGAAAACGCGGCAAAGACCCTAAAGTATGGTAAACGCCACAAGGATGATCGGCCCTTGATAAGTTGCAAGTCTAAATGAAGAACTCAAGAGAGAAACTCTCACTTCTGGAATTTTCAGATTCAAATTCGTATTTCAAAATCAAAGTTGCTGTTTACATGGGTTTCTTTACTTAAGTAGACCTTTGAGCTTCTAAAAAGCTAACTTAACTCTTCAACAGCCTAGAAGCCTCCAAATTTAATGCAGCAGTAGCTTTTTGGCACACTTTTAGATGACTAATTATTACATCAAATGGGAAAACGAAAAACACAATTTACTAAGCATGACTACTCTAAGCCCTATG
>Ga0099825_1010382_pt1 | contig 10236 bp, 6 predicted proteins | sample SiratroredBW_FD_76838 | JGI IMG/M metagenome (GOLD analysis project Ga0099825, IMG submission 76838) | Root nodule microbial communities of legume samples collected from California, USA - Siratro red BW | ecosystem: Host-associated > Plants > Roots > Nodule | place: USA: California | collected... | reverse complement strand
CACAATGTAGAACTAATGAAAGTAAAAAAAAAAAAAAAAAATAGATTTTGAATAGAATTAAATTTTTTTATAACAAATGGAAAAGAATATAAAATTTAAAAAAAATAAAAAATATATAATAAAAATAAAAAGTAAAGAAAAAAAAAAAAAAAAAAAAAAAATCTAATGAACAATTAAAAAACGTCATTAAAAAACTTATATACTGTAATATGGATTGTTCTTAAATTTAGAGTTTGAATTATTCAAAATATAAGAGTTTAGCCCATTAGATTTTTAAAAAAATAAAAATAAGTAATAATAATAATAAAAAAGACAATGAAAATAAATTATAAAAGTAAAAATAATAACACAAAATTAAAAATAAATGAATAAATTAAAAACAAAAAGAAAGAAAAAAGAGAGTTAAAAATAAAATTAAAAATATTAAAGAAATTAATGAAAAAAATATATAAACAGAAAATAAAATAAAATAAAAAATAGAAAATATATTTAAAAATACAGAAAAATAAAGTCAATTTTGAAACTGCTTCCTACTCAGGAACTCGCTCACTCTCCCACTCTCTCATTCTCATCTCCTCCATAGTCCTCCTTTTTTCTCTTAACTTTACTCTCCAACACAGAGTACCGGCAAGAGCACAGACAGCACAAGGAAAAGGAAGAGAGAAAAAGAAGAAAAGAATCTTCTCTTCACTTCAGATTCCATTATCGTTCACTAGCAAGGAGTGATCGAAAAGCAGAGGCAAGCTACAGGTATCATTTTCAAAATTTAAAGAGTATGATATTTATTAGTTTTCATTTTCATGCTATAATATTCTCTTAAGCAAATACACTACATTCAACATTCAATATTTCATGGTATATTCTCTTAAGTAATGTGCTTAGTCTTGCCTCTGATTACAACAATCCCTCAACCCAACAAGTGCCAGGTTCCATGTCTCCAAAAGCTACTCTAACTTCCTCTCCATCAACCAAACAACAAGCACCCAACATCAAAACCAAATAAACGTTACAAACCGTCTTCAACCCCGTCGCCGCCGCGCTCTCCCCTCCAACGCCACCGCGCTTCGTCGTCGTACAACAACCTCTCTTCGCCATCGCCGCCGCCGCCCCTGTGTTTACCCTAATCAGGTTTGGACTGTGAGAAAAGGAAGAGCTCCGAGAGTCTAGCCGAGGCGCATTTGGCGGGCCTAGCCTTTCTCCTTTCGCAGTTGTTTCCTGCACTATACAATTTATACCTGCACTCACAGTTTTTTTAAAAATGTCGAAACTGTCCTTAATATTATTATTTTGAATGAGGATGAAGTGTAGAAACAATGCATTGCACAATGCATGAGTAGTGTTCTAGCATGAATGTTACATTAGATGAGGTTTTTTAATTGTTGTTGGCTAGCTTAGATCTCAATTATTTTTCTTTTTTTTATCAATCTTGTATTTATAGCTTCCTTTCAACATTTTAAAGCTTAATTTTGTGATTTTAAATATTTTGGATTTGCTGTCTCGATTCAATGGTACATCATTTTGAGATTTGATCAAATATTTGGAATTTGTTAAGATATGAGGAGAGGTTATTTATCAGTGATTCAACTTTTACCCATCTTAATTAGGTATTTGGCGTAGATTATGGGGTCTAAAATATATGAACTACTAAACGCACTCTCTCTAGGTTCAATTTGTACCCCTCCACACACAGGAGGGGACAAGTAGCATAATCAGCTTCTCTCATACATTATGGCAAATGCTAACTCCAAATGCTAACTCCAAATGATCATCCGAACTAGCGGCTTCAATGATCTCATGTGTCTGGTGGTGAGCAAGCTTCTTTTGCCATTTTGGTCACAACATCAACTTCCTTTAACTGGCACAAACTTTCACCGCTGTTCCCTCTTCAAGTGTATTCACAAATTTCAATGCATCACTTCATTGGACTTCATCCATGAATGCCCTCAAACAGTCTGTGCAGAGACATATAGAAAGAGAATGAGTTGTTTGCATATTATAGTGCAGGAAGTAACTGCCTTTTCCTTTTTAAAATCAGCGTTCCATATTAAGTTAAAATAATATTAACCTTTAGATTGCTGTGTTGCTCACTACCACTCATGCTTCTAAGGAAACCACTTTGACATCTTAATCCTTAAATCACACCACTTTCGTCATAGTCTCAACTTCTCAACTCCCTCTCACACACCCTTTCTTTGTGCTTCTGCTTCCTTCTCTGTTCTCATTCAGGTAATTTTCTACCCCTTATCCAATTTTCTTTCCTTTCCCATTCTGGAAGAGGGATTCGTGTGCTGAATTTTGGAATGAGGGAAGGTTGAATCTCTATTCAAAATTCAAATTTTGTACGGACCTTATATCTGTTTGCCCCTTTCACATTTTTTGCTTCTTGCTCTTGACGAAAATGGGGTGTGGGAATTTTGCTTTTGCTTGTGGGGGGTTATGGATTTTGCGTGGTTTCCTATCTATGCCTTCTTTGCATTTTTATTCCTTTGGGTGATTGTTACTAGTTTTTCTCTTGTCTTGCAAATTATTGTTTTTTGTGGTGGAAGTGCATAGCATTATACTGAGATTAACTATTACACTGTTTTTCGAGTTGATTTACCTAGTAACATAATTGAGGATGTCACTTGCCGTGGAAGTTGAGAATGAAAAATGTGTAGTTTAACATGGTTTTGTCGAATAAGGTTTTCTGTAACTGGAAAATATCTTGGGAAAGAGTACCCTAAATGGAATGTGTCTCAGAGGCATGGGTACTCCAAAAACCATGTTGTATCCGAACCAGGTAAATACTCATATCCTACTCGTTGGGTACTAATAGCTACGCATCAGAAATATTGCACCTGTACCCGGGTACTTTTATTGCACCTGTACCCAAGTCAAATAAATAAAAATTTTCAAATAAAAGAGAAGATCCTGGCCAATTTGATTCCTTGCAGGCTAGATGGAACTTGAAACCAAAAGAATGGTGGATCATGTATAGTGTTGCAATATCTAGGCTTCAATAAATTGCATCGAAACTCTTTCACAGCCATCACTGTCTTCTTGTTGTGAGAGGAACTAAAACAATATCCATTTATTCATTCTATGAAAAGAAATAAGTTTAATCTGAAAGGAACTAAAGATTTAGTTTTTCTATATACAAATATTTGTCTCCCCTCATAAAAGAGTAATAATAATAAAGAGGGTAAAAACTAAATCTGGGAAATTGATGGAGATGAATGAGATCCACACACTTGAAAGGGCTGAAGCTTTTGACATTTGCTAGTCTTTCTGGTGATGGACTATATTTGAAAGAATTTTTTTCCAAAGATGTTGGAGAAGGAAATGATGAGATTAAAAAGTATGAGATCATAGTTATGTTTAGGTCTTGTATCTTTTTTAAAAATTTACATAGTTTAGTTTTTTATTATGAGATATGTTATGGTAGTCTTGATTTCATGTTATACTGTAAATTATGTTTATTCATGTTTTTACTATTTATAAAACGCGAAGGTTCTCATCCTTCCTACCTTTATTACTTACTCTCGCTTCCTTCAACCCTGTCTGTATCCGTCAGGGACATTGAGAAGGGTGAGCACAAGATATGGCAGAGAGAAGAAGCAAAGAGCTTCTGCAGTTGGAGCATAAGGGCACACCCCTTTCTTCCTTAGGTACGTGTCTTTCTTCAATGGAATTTATTTTCTTATCTTCCTTTTTCTTGGAAACTCATGATGAAGTTGCCTTTGTTTGTGCAGAATCTGCTCTTCTTCTAAGTGGCAATAAAAGAGAAGCAGACACTCAAACTAGGAGATTGCCCTCTCATGGCACGCCCCTCACTGCTCCACTTCCCCCCAGCCAACGTACTGTTTCAAATTCATCCCAAGTCTTTAAATTTTACATATTTTTATTCACGCATGCCTCATATATGGGTTAATCACTCCATAGTTAAAATTGGTTATGGATGCTAGTTCTTTAATTTGCTTATGTTTCTTCTCTGTAATTTTCGTAAGGTTACACTGATACGATAGTTTATAAGAATATGGTTGTCAGTAATTCATTGGTTAAGAGTTTCAAATGAGATATGGATGAAATTGTATACAATACTTAAATATAAAGATAGAAATGATGGTATAAAAGACAAAGATCAACAGAAAGATGAGAACACACCAGTAATGAGCCCTTAAACATCACTAGGTATTTGTCATACATCAGAATGCTTCTTTTCACCCTTTTATTCCATTTGTACCACATTTCAAAACTTATCCAATGCATTTGATAGTGTTTTTTTTTTTTTTCTTTTGGAAATTGAAATTAAGATTTTATTTAGTATTATTTAATAAAAAGAAATGAAACTTTTTTATTTTTCTTATTTAGACTAGTGCTTTTAAATCTTTTAATATTAGAGAATTAAAGATTATATAAAATAATTTTTTAAATTAATTGAAAACAATAAATTTTAGGAAAACTACTACATCTTAGAAGTTTTTATATTCACTTGTATAGTAGAAGTTTGACTTTTGAAACAAATGTAAATATAAAACTTATGCACTGTATAAATCAAATTTAAGAACTTGGAATCAAATAAAATGGTACGAAAATTAAAAATGATTTAGCAAGAAAAGAAATACCGTAATTGAGTTATGTCAATAAAATAAATTAACTTGAATAAATTCAAAAAATATTTCATAAACTATAAAGAATAAGTAAAAAATAACCATTTCAAAACTTAAATATGTAAGAAATGTTTAAAAAAAATTTATAAAGGAAATGTGAACCATTTGAATAGCTCACTTGTAGAAAACCAATAAACAAACTGTGCTTCTTTGACGTTTTGAAGTTTATAGTAGTCAAAATATTCCATTACTCTTAAAAATTATATTAAATTTCCTATCTAAAATATAGATAATTATTAATAATAATTTTTTTATGTAGCACCTACTGTGTGTTTATGGAAAATTCACTTTTCATTATTTTGAAGGTTGCAACTTCATATTCAACATAATATCTATTTCTATTTAAGTAACTTTTTCTTTGAATGTATAATGACATTTTTAAGTTTTCAAACAATAATTTTTCTTTTTGATTATTTAACTTTCACAGAATAAGGAATATTATCTTTTCTTAATTTTATGGTTGCATATTTTAAGCTTTTAAGGATAAAAATCATTGTCTAGAAATCAATGAAGATTTTTATCAAATATCACATCAACATGGAAATCTAACTTCACTTTACCTCTTCAATATTCATTATCCACAATATAAGCCCCGTGACGTGTACGTGTAGGATGAACCAAATCCTCATTGAATTTAATTTTTTCATTCGCAGGTGCTCGCACCTGTTCTGCAGTACCTCCTCTGAATACTCCGCCAGTATGAAAAGTTCTTAATGTTAATTGAGTGCCCGGTTCTCCAATGGATTGACCCGCAATAATACCTACGGCTTCTCCTAATTCCACCAAGTGACCTTGAGTAGGACTTTGGCCATAACACAATCGACAGATCCAAGATCCAAGATGTATTCCTACAGGTAAAAGGAGTTTGTATAGATATTGGTTGTGTTTGAAAGATTTTCAATTGATTGAAAAGTCCAATTCCAATATCTAATTAAAGAATGTTATTATAATCACTTAAAATTAGTACTTGTTATTGTTAATATGATAATTTTATTACCTTTAAATTTCCATTTTTTAATATATTACTGTATGATCTGATGTCACCGTTTTTTACATGACTTAAAAGTTTAAAATACAAGAATTTTTTTTTTATATTTTTCATAATCTTGCCTTAGTTATAATTTCTTCTAAACTCGACTAATGCACATCTATAATTATAACAAATACGAGAAACATAAATGAAAAGTTTTAACACATGACAATTTTGAAAATTTTCAAAAAAGAAAACCAAAACCAAAATTAAAAGGAAAGATATATGTGTTATGTATTTTGCATCAAATTGTGGCTTTCTTTGTGTCTTTGTATATATTATGGTACGTTATTTTCATTGGTCAATTTTGAATTTCTGTTTCATATATTTCTCTCATCTATCAAATCTTAATTTCAATCTCTCATTCTTGTCTCTCTCATTTCTATGTGAAGTGTCTCTAATGCTCAACTGTTTCATTTCTCCGTCTCTCCTTTTCTTGTCAAGACTTTCTCAGTGTCACCTCTCTCATCTCTTCTCTCATAGTGTTGCACTACATCAGCTCGAGTAACCATATAATAATTATAATAATGTTTGATGTTGTTTTAAATTGTGATTATTTTCTATATTGTTTTTCACTCTTAAGTGATACTTTGAGATTTTTCATCCACTATTATTGTATTTTTTTAGGTTTAAAATGTCAATATGATTTCAGGAAAAATAACTATATGTTGCTTCTTTAATTTATCTATTATACTGCACTTAATTATTTCTCTAGATTGTGTTATTTATTTAGAACATTGATGAGTAATATTTTAAGGTTAAAATAGATTAAATCCAAACTAAGGTAATATTTGAGGTTCTAAACTTTAATCGTATATATTTTTGTAAAATATATAACTTATTCATATTAATAAAGACTATTGTGTTATTACAATGTTTAAGGTGTTTTCTTGGACAATTATGGATGTTCTTTGCTTGGAAGAGTCACCAAAAGTGGCAACATCTAAACAATGAACATATTCATGACTTGAAGTTCGTTTACTTTGGGTAAAGTACTAAACTTTAAATTTATTAACACAATGTATTTTGTAATTGTTCTAGCCACAGAGATTTTTAATCACTCTCTAAGCTAGTCCAAATAGAACTTTTCAATCTATTTTCTCTTGATAGGACTGTTCGATTTATTTCTTCGTTTTTCTTAGAAAACAACTGATTCTAGTATCCAAGTTAAGAAACAACATTCTAGTATTTTACCTATTTTCTTTAACAAATATTCGTTTAAGTATTTGAATATTAATTATCTTAAATATTTGGTTCACTGTATCGGTTATAACAATCTTAACAGATTATTATCACTGGTAGAATCGATAGGCCCACCTTTTGAAACTAAGAATAAGTAAATACATATTAGGATTGTATTATCTATGATTCATTTTGTATGGACACATAAAACTTCTTACTTACACGTCTTTTCTACTAACAACAACCCCTTGAACCTAGGACGGGTCACAAGCCCCCAACCTGAAGCCTAATAGGCGAAGAGGCTTTATTAGGCCCATAACGGTTCTCGTAATGACTATTAAAGTTGTTTCAAATGTAACGCTTATGAAGATGTGCCTTTCCACGTGGCTCGAGTTTATTGGTTTTCATTGTGTAATTCAATTTTTTTAAATTATTATTTTGAGCTATGACTTTGTGTTGAGAGTTTTGGTAACATATCTCAAACTCTTGAAGTCGTACGTTTTTGTAGACCAAATTAGGCGTGCCTTGAAGATTTGAAGAGGGATGTCTTTGTAAACCGAATTAGGTAATGCCTTGGAGTTTTGAGGAGGCATACCTTTTGTAAATCGAATTAGGTCATGTCTTAGAGATTTGAGAAGGCATGCCTTTATAAACTGAATTAGGTAATGCCTTAGAGTTTTGAGGAGGCATACCTTTGTAAACCGAATTAGGTCATGCCCTAAAATTTGAGGAGGCATGCCTTTGTAAACCGAATTAGGTATTGCCTCATATTTTTTAGAAGACATACCTTTGTAAATCGAATTAGCTCACGCCCCGAAGATTTGAGGAGTCGTGCCTTTGTAAACTAAATTAGGTAATGCCTCGGAATTTTAAGGAGACACACCTTTATAAACCGAATTAGGTTATGCCTTGTAGTTTTGAGGAGACACACCTTTATAAACCAAATTAGGTTATGACTCAGAGTCTTGAGTAGGAGCACCTTTATAAACTGATTTAGGTTATGCCTCGTAGTTTTAAGGAGGAATACCTTTATAAACCGAATTAGGCATAACTTTATGTTGAATCATTAAACGGTCTAAAAGTCCATTTAGATTATCTAATCATCTAATAAAGTTTTGATGATAACAATATTCCAATTATGATTTTATATTTGATGATCTTATGTGTCTATTATAGTAATATTCACATATCTCTAAGCATGATGAGTATGTATAGATGAACTACTGAACCAGGTAAGTTTTTATTTACTATTATTTCATTATATTAATTTTGCTTAAAATTAAAAGAAATTGAAAGTTAGAAATAAATAAATATAAAATAGTAAATGTTTGAAATATGTTTTGAAATATGCTTTCAATTTTATTTTGAGATTAAATCATTCTTTGCATCTTTTTTCATGGTTTTATCAAGTTTTGCTTATAATAAAATTATTTGATTTAGCGTATTTTATTTTCCTATATGTATTTGCAGAAACTTTTTAAAATTAAGATTAGGCCGTTGTGTTGCTATAGCTAAATACAGAAACAATTCAAAATGATTTTGTTGCACACAATTTTTATTTGATTTGTTTCTAAATCTATAAATCAAATTAAATTATCTTTCACTAGAACATCAAAATCAGATTTATAGCATGTGCTTTAAAGTTCAAATTTGTTTATAATGAAAATTATTTTAATTATTATAGAATATTTAAACGTGATTAATTGTTTCAAATTAAAGATATCTTGTGTTGTTTAAATTGTTTCTATATGTAAATAAAGTCAGTTTCAATGCAGAATCAAGAATATAAGTTGTTCTTCCAACGACTAGTTTCACTATTAGATGGTTAAGATGTACCTTTCAAGCATTTAACGACTACTTTTTGCAAAGCTATATACAGAGGAACAATTTCAAGTTGGAGAAAACAAGAAGCAAAAAGAGAACTGCACTGTAGAATACATTGGAGAAATAGAGAATTTGAGTTGCTATTGTAAATATACTATTGAGAGCATCTAGAGTTTTGGGCTGTGAGAAAATTGTGTAATTCTTCACCTTGTGAAGTAAACCCTTGTGAACTTTCATTGTTCTCTTTTTTGAGAGTGTTTATTTCAATCTTGGGTGGTCTTGATCTTAGGGGAAGATTGAGATTGGTATAGCCTGGAGAGGTTTGTGTACTTGTTATAACCTTGAGATGTGAGAAAATTGTGTAATTCTTCACCTTGTGAAGTAAAACCTTGTGAGCTTTCATTGTTCTATTTTTTGAGAGTGTTTATTTCAATCTTGAGTGGTCTTGATCTTAGGGGGAGATTGAGATTGGTATAGCCTGGAGAGGTTTGTGTACTTGTTGTAACCTTTAGATGTGAGAATCCTCGTTCTAATAAAAGATTAGTGAAAGCTCTTATGCAGTTGCTTAAGGGAACTAGATATAGCTCAAGTTTGAATGAACCAAGATAAATCTTGTGTGCCTTGGAATTAAGTTTTATTGTCACTTATTTATTAACCGTTGCGAATCGAGTTTGTAGGCTCCATTCAACCCCTGTTCTGGAGCAAACTGAACCTTCATCTTTATAAACCAAATTAGGTTATGACTCGTACTTTTGAGGAGACACATTTATAAACCAAATTAGATTATGCCTCATAGTTTTGAGGAGACATACCTTTATAAACCGAATTAAGTTATGTCTCGTAGTTTTGAGCATGCACACCTTTATAAACTGAATTAGGTTGTGCCTCGTAGTTTTGACGAGGCACACCTTTATAAGCTAAATGAGGTTATGCCTCGTAGTTTTGAGGACGCACACCTTTATAAACTAAAGTAGGTTACGCCTCGTAGTTTTGAGGAGACACACCTTTATATACATGCTATTTTGAAGTTGTGGGGAATGGAATCAATCTGTTGACAATGATTCCTCTCGAAGATACCTTCTTTTTACTAGATGTTATATCACACATTAGCATAGTCGTCGAAGCAAGTTAGAAGATTATTTCTGATTCCATCATGAATTTCCAATTTCGTCTCTGTGCCAATAACTATTGCTCCTTCTTGGGGTTCAAGCTTAGACTACAACAACAACGGTGTGGTGGGAGAAACCCATTAGTGATAGAGACAACAAGGGAGAATGAGGTGTCGAAAGGGTAATAATTCTGTGAAATTTAATCTTATATCTTGTGGAGGTAGGAAAATTTGTACCTAACTCCACAGTGAGCGTCAATTTGTTCTAGCCACAGAGATTTTTTATCGCTTTCTAGGTTAGTCCAAATAATGTTTTCGTCCTTTTCCTCTTGATAGGACAATTCAATTTATTTCTTCTTCTTTCTCAAAAAAAAAAAAAAAAAAAAATTTATTTTTGTTCCAAAATTTAAAAAAAAAATTTAAAAAATTTACATTTTTTTTTT
>Ga0099825_1010381_pt1 | contig 10236 bp, 6 predicted proteins | sample SiratroredBW_FD_76838 | JGI IMG/M metagenome (GOLD analysis project Ga0099825, IMG submission 76838) | Root nodule microbial communities of legume samples collected from California, USA - Siratro red BW | ecosystem: Host-associated > Plants > Roots > Nodule | place: USA: California | collected... | reverse complement strand
TGCACACCAGGGGCATTTGTCCACAAGTTAAGTACTCTTGAACTTGATGGATCCCTCACTTTTGCAGCATGCCTCAAACCATCTTTCTCTTCTCCACAATCAAGCACATAATTGTGGTCATATACCAATCCAACCTGACTAATACTGTTGCCTATTCTGTTCTCAGATGTAAAATCAAAAGGGGTACCCTTCACTGACATTATTTCACCAGTTGGCACAGTATTTTCATCCACAGGAGTGATATGATTAGCCCATATCTGAATTGAATGGTCAAGTATATTCCCTGAGATGATTAGCCAGTTTTCAATGGAATGGAGGAAATAGCGAGATTGTTGTGTTAAAATAATAGTTCATATTTTCATAACCATTACAATAAGACCTTAATCAAATGCATATATTTCAACACAAACATTTCATGCTACAGTACTTCAGATGGCAAAAAAACTCTGTTTTAACTTTAATCATAATAAATGGACAGAAAAATCTGAAAGGATTATTTAACTACACAATGCACAAATATACATAGAAATATCTGTATAATTTTTTTTAGCTAATTATATTACTAAGTGTTATATAAAGTGAAACTTTAATCGAGTTGTATCCGTGTCCATCTATTTTATTTTATTTGGATATCAAATTTCCATATTGTTAGGTGCTGGATACTGGATAATACAATAAATAACAATAATTATGTGAAAGAGGAAGTTTAAATTTTCATTTAAATTTATTAAGAACTAAAAACATAATTTTGTAACTGTTCCCAAAGATTAAATACAGAACTCATATTTTATTATTATATTTTGTTCCTATTATTATTTACTTATTTATGTTTTCATTATTATGTTTTTTTCGTCATCACCGACCTTATAAATGACACCCCTTGCTTATACTTATCATTAACTCATCTATAATTGTTAGAGTACAAGAAAATGAAGGGAGTGGATAAAGTTTTAAAGGTACTCTCAGAATAATTTGACCCTTCTCATTATAAAATACTAAAAATTTCCTTTTTCTTGAGAGCGTTTGAAAGTCCAATTAGTGGAGTAATCTAGGATTATGATTTTACACCAATTTCATCAACAGGCTTAGAAGTTTTAAAGACAAAACATAAACTCCTTTTCATTATAAAAAAAACACAAAATAAACACAAACTTACACAAACTTCTTTAAAATAGCCAAAAACACATCACTAGAGAGAAGACATGAATACAACCATAATAACCAAAAAAATGGATTAGGAAGTCACAGCAGCTGAGGCAAGGTGAACTCCAGCAAGCAATTGGTTAATAATCTTTATACCACTACTGAACAATTTTAACTGATGCTATTGAACATTTTTTTTGAACTGAGGATACTACATTATGTGAATTTCAGTGTCTCTCTCAATCAGAATTAACATTGCATTACCTGTTTCATGCAAAAAATAAGAAGTATCAGTATTAATCAAAGGAAAACAGTCAATTAACATTGATTGGTAAATTAATAAGTACATTCCATTTGATAATATAAAGCTTCTCACTTATCATTTCAACAGGCCTCTAGTGATCATTTCACGAAGAAATTTCTCTGCCTTCTCAGTCTCATCCTTCTCAAAGAATGCACAAACCACTATTTGAAAAGTTATTGCATCAGGCATGCACCCATGGTCTTCCATCATGAACCACAAAGTCAACGCCTCATCAAGCAAACCCCTTTTACATAAACCACTGATCATAACATTATAAGTTTCTATATCAAAACAATAGCCTTGAATCAAAAGATCTTGAAAAAACTCTGAGACATTCTTAAGCCTTCCCGCTTTACACATTTCATCAATAACTATTGTACTAGTGTACTTATCCGGCCGAATTCCCTTCTCAATCATTTCCCTGAATAATTCAATTGCCTTCTCTGAATAATGATTTTTGCATAAACCGTCTAATAAGGAATTGTAAGTGATTAGATTTGGTTGTTGATTTTTATCATGCATTTCGTCAATCAAAGCCCAAACATAAGAAATTCTTCCAGATTTGCATAATCCGTCAATGAGGGAACTGTAAGTCACTACATTAGGAACAATATTCCTAGTATGCATTTTCTGTAAGAGATTCATAGCCTCATAGATCCTTTTACTCTTACATAGTTCATTAATTATGATATTATAACTGTAAATATCAGGAGTTACTCCCATTTGGGTCATTATTACAGAGAATACATATTTAGCATTTTTGACTTCATTAACTAAGTAATACCCCTCCATTAAAGTGTTAAGGGTAACAATAGTCGGTTTTACACAAGCTCTGACCATCATAGCTAACACATTCATGGCTTGTTTTATTTTTCCTTTTTTACATAAGGCATCAATCAGCATATTATAGGTATAAAAATCTGGCATGATGTTATTTGATAGCATTTCATTTACTAAACCAATTGATTCTTGTAACCGACAACGAATGCAATATCCATAAATTAGGGTATTATAGGTGAAGATATTAGGAGAAATTCCCTTGACAACCATTTCAGAATACATATCAGAAGCTTCACTAGCAAGTTTATCCTTGAACAAAGAATCAATAATTGTGCTGTACATTACCACATCAGGCTCTATTGATTGAGCTTCAATTATTCTCAGCAACTGGATGGCAACTTTAGTTTCTCCTATTTTGCACAAACCATTCATCAAAGTCGCGTAACTAATTTGGTTGAACCTAAATCCTTGTGCTACCACCTTGTCATGAAAGTTGAGTGCTTTATGGACCTCACCCTTACTACAGAAACCTCTGATGACTGTAGTTAAGGTTACGACATCTGGGTGATAACCGAGTTTGAAAATCTTAGAGAAAACAGAGAATGCGGAGGTCATTTGCGATATATGGCAGAAACAATTGATGAGGATGTTGAGAGTGACAAAGTCGCTGTGAATTCCCTTCAGATCCATTTCCTTAAAAAGTGAAATAGCGGTGGAATAGTGCTTCATCCTCACAAGAGATCCCAAAATCTTTCCAAATTGAAAGAGGGGAGGAACAGGATTCTTATGAAGCATGCGATTGAATTCGGACACAGAGTGCTTAACACTGTCATCCTCAATTAATGGGGTTTGAGAGTGAGAGTGGGAAATGCAGATTGGAAGAGAAGGAGAAGAAAAACGAAACTTCAAATTTCTGGACAGTGACATTGTTATGTCATGGAAAATGTGAGAGTGAGAGAGGGAATTAGGGTTTGGAAGAGTGAGAGAGGAAAATTGTTATGAGCCTTCCTCTAGCTTGGGAGATTAACAAAAAATTAGGAACAACTTTTAAAAGGTAAATTGGTATTCCGCTTCACACAAATTTTTTAACATATTGATCTTTGTTTTTATAATTTAAATGTATATATTAATAAATTTGTCTTTTTTTAATGAAATGCAGAGTAACTAAATATCACCCTAAAACGTAATTATTGTTTTGTTCTCAAAATTAGAAAAAATCATTGTTATAAAATAAATACAACGTAATTAAATAATTTAACTTTAAAAACTTATAAAAGTTTACACTTTTGTATATATATTATTTAAAACTTACTTTTTACACTAATCAGTATACAATTGAAATATTAATTTAAATTTTTTATAATGTCTTTTAATATAATTTTCTAATTTTTTTAAAATTTTTTGATGAGTTAGATTTTAATTTATAGTAAACTAAAAAGAATTTACACAGAAGTGCTTTTCATAATTATCTTTTTTTTTCTTTTACCTCATTTTATTTTATTTTTTCATCAAACACCATTCTCCTGTCCTTTTTTGTCACTTTTTTTTATATCTTTTAGTTTAATTCGCCAAACATTAATTTCCATTATATATATATATATATATTAGAAACTAATTATTAATTTATATAAAAAATAAAAAAAATAAAAGTGAAAATAGAAAAGAAGGATTCCAAATAGTAGGGCAAGTAAAAAAAATATGATGCAATTTAAGTAAGACATAAATTAAATATAATATATTAACTATCTCAATATCACCATTAATTATTTTTACTCAAATTTATGACTCCGTGTTTGTTAGTTTTATTTCTTTTAATAATTTTGTTTGCATTTTAAGTTTTTGAAATAATCGTAATCTACATTATATCAATTGAAAAAGTTACTATAACTAAAAACCATGTTATTTTAATATTTTTGTCATAATTTTATGCTATAAAACATGCATTAATTAATAACTTTAAAATATGATATTTCAAAATATAATTAAAACAATATACACTCATAAAAAGTTAAGAAAAGATATTTATTTGAAGGAAGTTAATATTTATTTATAATGTTAATATAAAGATATTTTATTATTTATTTTAAAAAAATTATCTAAGATTTAATAGAATTAATTGTGGTTGAGCAATAATTTATATTATTTTTGTGTCACTTTTATTATCTTTATGGTGTTTATGATAAATATCTTGGTGTTTATGATAAATATCTTAAATTAATTATAATGTTATCTTTGGAGAAGACACATTGCATATTTTTTTGTTTTTATTTTGACAATTAAATAAAATGGACAATTTTTTTATTAACAATTAAATAAAATGAAATTTTTGTTATCGTGAATCATATGCAGTAAAATACAATTGCATAATGGGATCCCCTTTTTGTATACTTTAATGATAAAATCATCCACTTACAACCTGAAACCAAAATGGGTGGAATATCAAATTCTATTTGATAACATGCTTAGTTCACTAATAATAATAATAATAATAATAATAATAATAATAATATTATTATTATTATTATTATTATTACAATTATAATGTATATCTTACACAATATGATGATAATTCTGCATGACAGTATAAGTGGGAAAATCCATAGAAGGATCAAACCAGAGGTTGAATCTTTGTTCTCTATCCCCTTTTCATGAGCGTAATTGTTTGTCTTAACTGCGTAGAATTGACCACTACGATTCCTCAAGAACTCAAAATCCAACTCGTCCGATGTCAAAGTTCATCTACAATAATAATAATCTACCTCTCTTTAAAGATACTAAATTGATGTTATAAGGACATTTAGACTCACATAAAATGCAGAGATAGTTCTTGCAAAATCTCCATATATAAGTTTTATTTTCATGCTAACACAACTAAACATGTTTAGGGACCAAACACAAAAAAAATTCTTGTTTTTGTGTCACATTGCTGAAGAAGAAAAAGAAGAAAGACGGAGAGACCACTTGTGAACAAAGATTTGAACTCTTTGAGAAGAAGAGGTATTCTCCACTCCTAAATTTTTCATTCAAAAAAGTTGATCATTTATACTAGATACTCTTCCGTTTGGTCTGTAGTTCGTAGAGGTATTTGGGATATAGTCAGTAGAAGTATTTGGCTTGTATTTTGTGTGGGGGGTGCGAATGAAAAATGAGGAGCCTGCAAAATAGACATTCACATGATCAAGCAGTTATAGTAAAACTATAAAGCAACAATGTTAAGTGACAAATCAGCCAAAATTGACACAATTGATGTCAAAATGGTCATAAAAACCAATTTCATATAAACAAAAAACTATAAAAACTAAAGTGAAACCTTTTAAACTTGAGGAAATGAACGGTATCAATTCGAACTCTTTGAAACTATATTCTCTTACTCTCCCTTTCTTGGGATACTCTTTCAAATCAAGCTCATTCAGTTTTTTAATGTCACTAGAAATATGAATTTTCCATTTCCTAATAATCTTACTAGCATTTCTCTTGGATAATGTATTAATTATTAATTATACAAATTTAATCATTAAGTAAGTTGTATGAATTCATGTTTATGATAATTATTGATTGTATGCCTACTTTAGAATATAAATGATAACATTGATGTATTTTGTATATATATGTCATGAAGGTTATGATACACATATCACCTCATGCCAATATGTTACAAGTAAAAATAGCACAAGGACATTTCAAAAAATGGGTAGGTAGAAGAATAATTCTGTTAGAAAGAATGAACATGTGTCAAGTGATCATCAAAAAAGAGTGTAAGGATGCGGATGGCCAGGATGGCCAATTCGTTCATTAAGGATTGTATGTGAAGAATATTATTAGATATATAGTATCGGAGAGGAGAAGGGGAAGGGGATATGGTTTCATTCCGTTTCTTCTCTCTATTATCTCTTTGAGTGTTGTCATTTGTATTCGTCTATATTCATCTTCATTGTAATATAACCACTAGTACAATAATACATACAGAGATTTATATACTTCCTCCAATTATTAATTGTTCATTCATTACCATTTTATTTTTTATCTTCCCTCATTACACAATAAGGGAAAGGAAAAACAAAACTTCATGTAATAAAATTGTTATCCCAAATAAACAACCTAAACTCATTTACTCAAGTCACTACACCTACTCCATTCGCAACTAATGGATCCACCCCATCAACAACAGATGTTGATGGATCCACACCATCACCACCCATTGTTGTTGAATCAATTGCACTAGCAGCCTATGTTGTTGGATCCACTCCATTAGTAGACATCAATCTACCTCATCCCCTTCCCTACTTGTTGGTTCTAATCCAAATTGTACTATATGGTCGGCTGACCGAGATAACCATCTCGGTCGAAACTTTGCTAAACGTCTTCGAATAAATCACTTTACCATTTTATACAAATAATAATGTATACGTGGAACGTGACAACCTTATCAATATCATCAAAGGTAAGTACAAATCATAATCGAATACTCCATAACTAATTACTGTTACAAAATCATAACAGAATAGTACAACACAATAGAATAGGCCCAGACTCTTTAAGCCCACTGCAATGCCTATAAATATAGGCTGAGTCATGTTTCTTACTCTTATTTCTAATTATTCTTTCTCATGTTTCTTTTTTTGTCTCTTTTGACCAAGATCTTTGTTTAGGATTCTTCCTGACAAAAAGAAAGAAAACTAAGATTTGAATAACAATTTCATGTGTCTTTCTTCTTCTCTTAAACTTTTTTAATGGAGTTCTGTCAAAGCAGTTGACACCAAAGTCGTTACCCGCTCTGTAATTGTTGGATCCTTTTGAAGGCTAAGTTGGAAAACTATCCGCTAACATGTGTTCTACTTAAGTCTCCAGGGACTAGGTTGAGTTACCATCCATTAAAGGATTAGTGAAACTCTTGTTGTATGTTGTATGGGTTCAGAAATCATAACAAAAAAAGGAGAAATGAGATATACCAACATAAATAACAATATTGTATTCATTTTAATTAAAAGCAATTTAAATGAGAAATCAAGTTTTCAATTTATAGCACATTTCAAATCATTTTAATGATTTTCATTCATCCCATAAATAATTTGAAATCTTTATATGAAATATTACTGAAAAAATGATAATTACTAAAAGAGTTTAAATGAGAAAGTATTATCATTATCACGTCACAATATGTAATATTCAGAATGCCCAGAATGATACTATGATACTGATGATGATCATAATAATAATAATAATAATAATAATAATAATAAATAAATCAATAAATAAAGATGACATTCGTTAAGACTAGTCAGAATAAATTAGTATGTGCACAAAAACCCATCAACTCATCTCAATTTCCAACTAATTAAATCTTTCCTTAATGTGATGTCAAAAATGGTAACAATTATGATCATGAGATTTTTCCCTCTCATAAGAAAATAATATAACCATCAGTAAAGATTAGTATTCATTTTTTGCAATAAAGTTTCAAAATCACAAAATAAACTCAATATAAGATTTGAATCCTTAGTTATAAAATATGAAAAAGATCATAAAAATAAATTTTTCATAAAACAATGAAAAAAAATTTGGAGAATTGTAAAGCTTAGAAATATCTCACAGAAAATACAAAACAAATTACAATACATGAGTATATCTTATTTTCCTATCTTAAGAATTTCATTACATGAGTATATCTTATTTTCCTATCTTAAGAATTTCATTGTAATTAATTGTAGTCATGCATAGATTTTCACAATCATAATTAGTCATTGTAGATGAATATATACAAGACATTCGGATCTTAGATATTTATCATGGATAAAAGATAGAAAAGATGTCACGAATAAACTATATTATTAGATATTTGATTTTGTGTACATATAATAAAAAATATACTATAAAAAGACAAGATTCTTTACATTAAATGTAAGTCCAAAATAACTTACACCAATTTTCAATGGATAATTTTACCAAATCTAATGGTTCATATCAATTCATTTAAATGTGTGTGGAGAAAAAGTTTAAGTTAAAATTATCTGAACTATTAGATTTGATAAAACTAACGATTAGATTTACATGTAGTTAAAATGGATCAAAACTCTTTCTATCACACACTCACATGTACACACATATATTTTAAACTGGTTGATAAGCATACACTAATCACGATTTATGTTTACAATGCCTGTGTATTAAAAAAAAGTTAATAGTCCATTCCATCCATTTTCAAAGTATATAGTAAAAAGATAGAAAGAGATTGTTGAAACTGTCAAGAAGATGACATGACATACAAACAAACTTTCCACAAAGTGAGAAACCAATAGATTATTACTAATGGATTAGTAGTCAAACATGGATTTTTTTCCAATTGCTTAGGTTCTCTCTACATTAGGCATTTTGCTCCATTTCAATTATTCACCACCCTCCATACAACCAGCTTTTGGAGACAAATTGGAATCACTAAGATTTGAGTCATCATGACTTCGAACAAATGAGAAAATTATTCATTAATTTGGTATGAAAAATCAATATAAATTCCAATAACTTAACCGGATCAAAAGGCTATTCATGGAAATGATCTGCTATAAACCAAACTCTAATGAAAAATCCATCATTATACAACTATAAACAGAGCAACATTTGAACCACTTGATTGCTGCAGCACCAAAACTGCAAGGATACACAATTTTAATTAATTGAATTTACCTGACACTGGTTTTGTCATAGAAACAATTGCAGCAGAACTTCTCACCTTGTTGAAAGTCCTAGTTTCATGGGACATAATTTTGTTTAGAATTTAGAGTTTCAGATATAATATATGTTACCAGAGTAATTACCTAGTATGATGAGACATAATTTTGGTTGCAGAAGCTAGTTTTTGATTGATCAAATTCCAGTATAACTGCAACTTTTGACTTCATTGATCCCCCAAAAAAACAAAGAATCGTGAAGTTCAGCAGCTTCTAAGATGTAACATAGCCTGAAAGTCTCAATTTTCTTTATCTGATGGATTGAGCAACTTTGCTGGTAACTAAAAAGTCCTAATCATCTTGCATTTTTTTCATTTTCTTTTTCAAGGCCTTGTCAAAGTTGTTGCTTGACAGAGAAAGAACCTGGTTCAGCAGCAACTTTACTCCAGATTTCTCCATAATTGCAAATCTAGGCTTAATCCTTTTCTCTAAGCTGTATCCAAAATACTGAGGGAACTTAACCAGCTCAGATTTTGGATATCCCGTGGTCAAAAAAAAATCCCATTTTGGAATCAAATTTTCAGTCAAGCTGAAAGTATACAAGGCTCCATATCTTGAAATCATGGTCCCAATTTCTTCCAAAGTGTATCCCCTCTCCAAGAAAAATGCTGTTATAGGTTTTAGGTTGGCCTCAATGCTGAGACCAAAATTCTGTGGGCATCTGAATAGAAGAATGCCAACATCAGCCCCCAAAGAACTAAAGTACTTAGCTGTTGGTCGGAGATTGTCCTCTACACTGTAACTAACTATGTTGGGGCAACGAGTTAAAATCTTCCCTATATTCTCTTCAGAGAGGCCCAATTCATGAAGAAAATCTATGCTTTCCATCACTTTCTGTCTGCTATAAGTTAGCAGAGCAGGGAAGCGATAGATCACCTTTGGCCATTGCTTCTCATCAACACCTAATGATTCTAAGAACTTCATGGTGGGTTTGAGATTTTCAGATAAATTGATACCACATAATTGAGGCCTTTTACTGAGGATAGTGGGAATGTGCTCTCTTGGCACTCCAAGTTCAAGAAAAAACTCAACCACTGGCTTAATCTTACCCTCCAAGCTATAGTAGGCAAAAGCCGGGAATCGATGTGTGATACTCCGAATCTGCTCAATATCCATACCAAGTTCCATGAGATAGACAATATGAGGGCGCAGATTGCCACCATTTGGGTCTGTCTCACTCACTACTGACACAGCTTTAAGCTTCTTAGAGTCTAACACTGGACTAGAAGGAGGAACTGGCTTCTTAGAGTCTAGCACTGGACTAGAAGGAGGAACTGGCACTGCTGA
>Ga0099825_1010376_pt1 | contig 10239 bp, 3 predicted proteins | sample SiratroredBW_FD_76838 | JGI IMG/M metagenome (GOLD analysis project Ga0099825, IMG submission 76838) | Root nodule microbial communities of legume samples collected from California, USA - Siratro red BW | ecosystem: Host-associated > Plants > Roots > Nodule | place: USA: California | collected... | reverse complement strand
AATTATAAAAAAAAAAAGAAAATTTGTAGAACACATAAAACATATTAGAATTATCTGGAGTGTCCAAAAGGTGAGTTGACATGATCTAGCATTTAATATAAGACCTGTGGCTATTCAATTCAATAATAAAAAAGAGACCAAAAAAAGGGTGACCTTGTAGAAAATATTAATGTAGTTAGATGCTTAAAAATTGAATTAAAAAGAGCCCATTAAAGTGAAATATATGAATGATATGAATTTAATGAAATTGAAATGATGAAGCAGAGTAGTTAGAGCACATTCCATTTCTCAACCACTGCACCAAAGCAGGCACTCCTATTAGCACTACAGGGTTGTGATTAATGTCTTGCAATGCCACAGCACTTATTGCTGGCAGGAGAGGACCATCACCATGGTTCATTGCCACATAATTAGGAATAAAGGATCATCTCATGCAATGAAACCCTTTTGGTTGCCAAAATGTCTGGCCTTGGTTAATGCAGCATACAACAACACTCACTCACCCTTTTCCCTTTGTTCTCTCCTTTTTGTTTTTTTCCCCCAAACTCCCTCCAATCCCACTCCAAACCCACCAAAAACATTGCTCTGATTAGAAATTTTGTCGTATGGCTTGTCTTCGAATTGTCAAAATTTTCAACTAAACTGAGTATAGACGTAACTCTCCACTTGTGGTCCTTCAAATCCAATTACGTCAATCCAAGTTCATCCTGCCACAACTTTATGCCCAAAAATACATTGGAAAGCCTCAAAACAGTGCAAACTTGGCTCTTTCTGCTTTCAACTTCGGCTAATGTATCATTATTTGTCCCCCACAGCTATCATTACAACTATTTTATTTTCATGTACTTAATCACCATAAAATAATTACTGTTCTTTTTTTAGGAGAATCTTTCTAACTCAATGTAAAAAAATGTTGTTAAAGAAAAGAAAAAATTGAATTCCTCATTGATATTGACCTTTAAAGCCCGTAGGAATGAACCAAGTTTTAAAAGGGAGTGCAGCCAAAATCTGGGGATGAAAGTAGAAGTACCAAAGAAGTAAAATATGTCATATCCAACACAACATCAAGAAACCTCAGCTTCACAATGATCAATTATCCTCCCTTTGTTCTTTATTTTGGCGCAAGCATTTGTCACCATACTATTCCAATTCAAGACCTGAAGTGGATCAGATCCAAACCTCAATTCCAACATTAAATTATAGAAACTAAAATGAAACATCTGGGACAGATTGCTTGTTTCTATATACGACCAAGAGAATTTCTTAGGAAGCATCAAACATTATTAAAATTGACATGAAAGAATGTAGATTCATTATTGGTATGAACATATGAAAAATGTTTAAAAAAATTTAGGAAACACTAGGAAAAGTAAAGTAAAAGGAAATACTGAAACCAGAGGCCATGCATGTTCATGTTTTGACTATGGAAGAAGAGGGTTTGTAACATGAAGATGATGTGAAAGAATAGGAGGTAATTAGATGCACTGATTAAAAGGGTCGACAAGAAAACAGAAGGGAAAGTTAAACATGCAAAGATAAGATTGACAGATACATAGCTCAATGATTCTGCTATCACATCCTTCACAACATTTAACTACGCCAATTCATTGAAAACCTACCACATTAGGCGAAACATGAACCCACATATATCTAACTAAATTAAATATCTGTTTAATTTAAATAAAATTAGATTATATATTTTTATTCCGAGAACCTTCTCGATTATTTCCCATCATCACACTCTGTGTTTGCACACGTGATTCATTTCATATTGGATTAGATTATGATAGTTATTTAAATTATAATTTATATTTTCAAAATTATTCTATTAAAATTATTAAAGTAATAAAGTAAGAATTGTTCTAACAAACAATTTACTATACCTTCACATATTAATGTTCACCCTCTACCAGTCTGGTTCTCTATTTATATTTATTTATCTCTGCATTTCTCTTTCTTTGATTCAAATTCAATTCTAATTAATATTTAATAGCGAATAAAAATGTACTTCTTACTTTTTTAAATGTCTTGATATTATTTAAAGAAATATCCATAAGGGGAAGTGTATGAGAGGAAGATACCAGATGGGTAATATTCTTATTGAGTTTAGATGTAATGATTATTATTAAATCCTTTTATCTCTCACAATAATTTTTTTTTCTGACTTAATGTGTCCTATATATATTTATATCTGTATGTATAATATTTTTACAATATTTTAATTCACTGGAAAGTTAATTAATAAGAAATGAATGATAATTTAATGATTTTAGATATTAAATTTGTTTAAAGAAGATGATAACAAATACATGGAATTAATATCATTTTCTATGTAACCACATACAATTAGAAACCTAAAAATTAATTTTATTTAATATTTGGTGAAAAAAATGGGAAAAAATCACATTGAAAATATTGAAACAATGATTTATAAAGGACGCTAATATCACAAATACTTGTCTTTCTATATAGTAGTTGATATGCTAATATGCTTTTGTGCAAGATGTTCATTTTTTTTTATCATATTTTACTCATGTTTTTTATATTAATAATTTTAGACGCAGACATTAACGTGTTAAAATAAGAAAACTAGAGAATAATTATTTATTTATTTATAATATCATATGAAATATTAAAACAAATAATCAATTTTGTCTTTCTATAATTTTATTAAATTTAAAATAGTTAATTTAGAGAGAATTAATTTTTTGTTAGATAAAACTCAACAAATTAAGTCAGAAGATATTAAAATTTTGACAAAAACATGGTTAATTGGTGGCGTTGTTTCTTTTGTTGACTCTATATATTTAAAATCATAAAAACAGAAGGAAGAAACAAGAATGGTGTGAATACAATCATTTACCTACAAATAAGTAGATAAAAAGAAAATTAGTAAGATGAATAAAAATAATTGATATAGAGAAACTAATAAACAGAGACATTACTTATAATATAAAACAGAGAGTTCTATCTAAAATATAACACTTCACATGCCTCTTTCCTTCTGCCGGTCTACTTCATGTCCTACCCAAGGACTCTACTTCCCTTCAGTACTTCCTTTTCTGGCTTTATTTCCTTACTGTATCCATAAAACAACACCTACCATACACCAATTCACTTTTTCAGAACCCCTTTCTCATCATACAACTGCAGTCAGATAGTCATCAAAATGTTGAAATTATATTATAATTAAAATCAATCTTTATTTTTCTATAATTTTGAAAGAAAGAGATGTATTATTTTATTTATGATCAAGTAGAAAAGACTGAGGTAACATGGGGAAGGGGAACTGTATGAATATATGAATATAATATGAGGGTGAAATTAATATTTAGTGTAAGAGTGTGAACAGCTGGCTTGCATTGCATTTGTAATCTAAAATATACTTTTGACCAGACAGAGTTCATAACTGGGTGAGAGAGAGAAGAGCCAGCTACCATTTCTTCCTCTATCTAACTATGGAACAAAGCATTTTGAATCCAAACAGCTCTATTTTTGTCTTCTCCATGCATTTTAGCCATATGGCAATGCTAGCTTGCTATGCTAGCTTGCTTCAAAATTTGTTTATGCATAACAACTAAAATCATAGTAAACTTTTTAAGAAACAGGTATTTTTACCACAGATAAAATATATTTTGAAATTACTGTATAGATGATTATACAGAAACAGTTAAAAGTGAAACTTGAACCTATTGAGTGTTTTGTTTTAAGAGGTTGGAAGAGGTTTTGGTGTAGCATGGCTAGTGAAGATGGGAACTAAGGATGTTGGTACAACCAACCAAACTCACAACAACACACTCACACCTTGCTCTCTTCTTCCCTGCACTACCATGACCAAATTTCTCATTCTCCTGTTATTGTGCGCACGCTTCCTATCATGCGCCCACTGCGGCTCCGTCACCGAGATCCAAGCCTTGACGTCGTTCAAGCTCAACCTTCACGACCCTCTCGGTGCGCTTAATGCCTGGGACCCGTCAACGCCGTCAGCTCCCTGCGACTGGCGAGGCGTTTATTGCAAAAACGACCGAGTCACCGAGTTACGCCTGCCTCGCCTTCAACTCAGTGGCCAGCTTGGTGACCGCATTTCAGACCTACGCATGCTTCGAAGGCTAAGCCTTCGCTCCAACTCCTTCAACGGCACAATTCCACACTCCCTCTCCAAATGCACGCTTTTACGCGCCTTGTTCCTACAGTATAACGACCTCTCCGGCCAACTCCCGCCGGAGATCGGAAACCTCGCCGCTCTCCAGATTCTCAACGTCGCCGGCAACAACCTCTCCGGGGAAATCCCTACTGAACTTCCCCTCCATCTCAAATACGTTGACCTCTCCGCCAACGCCTTCTTCGGCGAGATTCCAACCACCGTCGCCGTCCTTTCCGAGCTTCAGCTTATCAACCTCTCCTACAACAAGTTCTCGGGGCAGATTCCGGCGCGCATTGGAGAGCTTCAGAATCTGCAATACCTTTGGCTCGATCACAATGTTCTCGAAGGAACCTTGCCTTCGTCTCTCGCGAATTGTTCCTCGCTCGTGCATTTGAGCGTCGAAGGGAATGCGCTCGCCGGCGTGTTACCGGCTGCGATTGCGGCTCTCCCGAACCTCCAGGTGTTGTCACTCGCGCAGAACAACTTCACCGGCGCCGTTCCGGCTTCGGTTTTCTGCAACGTGTCGCTCAAAGCGCCGTCACTTCGCGTCGTTCATTTAGGGTTTAACCGTTTCACGGATTTCGCGTGGCCTCAAGCCGCCACGTGTTTCAGTGTTCTTGAGGTTTTGGACATTCAGCAAAATAGCGTGCGCGGCATGTTTCCGCTGTGGTTAACCAACATGACCACGTTGTCGGTTCTCGACATTTCCGGTAACGCACTTTCCGGCGAGGTTCCGCCGGAAATTGGAAGACTCTGGAAATTGGTAGAGCTGAAGATGGCCAATAATTCGTTCTCAGGCGAGATTCCACCGGAATTAGTAAAATGTAGGTCCCTGCATGTTGTTGATTTTGAAGGAAACAAGTTTTCCGGTGAGGTTCCTTCGTTTATAGGAAATCTGACAGCGCTGAAGGTTCTCTCTCTTGGTGGGAACCATTTCTCTGGTTCTGTTCCAGAGAGTTTTGGTGGGCTCCTTTCTCTTGAAACTTTGAGTTTAAGGGCTAATAGATTGAATGGTATAATGCCAGAAGAAGTGATGGGGTTGAAGAATTTGACAGTGTTGGACCTCAGTGGAAACCAGTTTTCGGGTCATGTTTCTGGGGAAATTGGGAATCTGAGTAAATTAATGGTTCTGAATCTGAGTGGTAATGGCTTCTATGGAGAAATTCCTTCTACTTTGGGGAATCTTTTCAGGCTCACTACACTTGATTTGAGCAAACAAAACCTCTCCGGTAAATTGCCATATGAAATTTCGGGGCTTCCCAGTTTGCAGGTCATTGCTCTTCAAGAGAACAAGTTGTCTGGGGCAATCCCCGAAGGGTTTAGCAGCTTGACCAGTTTGAAATATGTGAACCTAAGCTCTAACGAGTTTTCTGGGCATGTTCCTAAGAGCTATGGCTTCCTCCGATCGTTGGTTGTTCTTTCATTGTCTGATAACCGCATCATGGGAATGATTCCCCCGGAAATCGGAAACTGCCCTGACATTGAAATTCTCGAGCTTAGATCAAATTACTTGGGGGGTCCCATTCCCACAGATCTCTCTGGCTTAGCCCATTTGAAAGTCCTTGATTTAGGTAAAAACAGTTTAACTGGGGCTTTGCCTGAGGATATCTCCAAATGCTCAGAGTTAACCGTTGTGTTAGCAGATCACAACCTACTTTCGGGTGCTATACCAGGGTCATTGGCCAAGTTATCATACCTAACTATGCTGGATCTCTCTGCCAACAAATTGAGTGGCCAAATTCCCAGTAATCTAAGCACCATCCCCGGTTTGGTGTACTTAAATGTCTCAGGCAACAACTTAGAAGGTGAGATTCCACCAATGTTGGGTTCTAAATTCAACGACTCCTCTGTATTTGCAAGCAACCAGAACTTGTGCGGGAAGCCATTGAATAAGAAGTGCAGAGAGACAGACAGTAGGGATAGAAATAGGTTGATAGTGTTAATCATTATCATCGTTGTTGGAGGTTGCTTATTGGCAATGTGTTGCTGCTTCTACATCTCCAGCCTTCTGAGGTGGCGCAGAAGGATTAAAGCAGCAGTGTCAGGGGAGAAGAAAAAGAGTCCAAGAACAAGTTCAGGAACAAGTCAAGGTCGAAGCAGCACTGACACCAACGGACCAAAACTCGTCATGTTCAACGCCAAAATCACACTCGCCGAAACAATCGAAGCAACAAGGCAATTCGACGAAGAAAGCGTGCTGAGCAGAACAAGACACGGTTTAGTATTCAAGGCCTGCTACAACGACGGAATGGTCCTTTCCATTCGCAAGCTACAAGAAGGGTCACTAGACGAAAACATGTTCAGAAAAGAAGCCGAATCGTTGGGAAAAATCAGGCACCGAAACCTAACCGTTCTCAGAGGCTACTATGCAGGCCCATCGGATGTTAGACTCTTGGTCCACGATTACATGCCCAATGGGAACCTCGCAACCTTGCTCCAAGAAGCATCACACCTAGACGGTCACGTTCTGAATTGGCCAATGCGACACCTCATTGCATTAGGAATAGCCCGTGGCATAGCGTTTCTACACCAATCTTCTATTATCCACGGTGACATCAAACCCCAAAACGTGCTCTTTGATGCAGACTTCGAAGCCCATTTATCAGATTTCGGGTTGGACAAGTTAACAGCTACCAACCCAGTTGAAGCCTCCACTTCAAGCACTGCTTCAGTTGGCACGCTGGGTTACGTGTCCCCAGAGGCTGTGCTGACAGGGGAACCCACGAAAGAGTCTGACGTGTACAGCTTCGGCATCGTTTTGCTGGAACTTCTCACTGGGAAGAGACCGGTGATGTTCACGCAGGATGAGGATATAGTGAAGTGGGTGAAGAAACAGTTACAGAACGGTCAAATTACGGAGCTACTAGAGCCTGGTTTGTTTGAACTTGACCCAGAGTCTTCGGAATGGGAAGAGTTCTTGCTGGGTGTGAAAGTTGGTCTGCTTTGCACAGCGCCAGACCCTCTTGATCGACCAACCATGGCTGACATCGTGTTCATGCTCGAAGGTTGTCGTGTTGGACCTGATATTGCATCCTCCGCTGAACCCACCGCGCAACCTTCTCCGGTGTAACATAAGCAACGGACACGTGTCCGTTGAAAAATGGTTTTCTGACTTTATTATTCAACTCAATGATGTCAGACGTTGTTTCTGTTACCAAGGATAGGGGTGGTGTTTTGTACTTGTGGCAGATAGGAGTTTCTTGATGCTACACGTGGCTCTCACTGTTGTCCTAGTTGTAGTTCAAAAAAATAGAAAATTAAAATTGGAATTTGGCAGGTCAATTAGAGTGTGAGTTAGAGGTTTCAATTATTAGGCACTGTGTAGAGTGGGTCCTGATTTATTTGATTTGGATTATTGCAATATGATCTGTCATTTTGACCATTTTTTGGGTTCTGGCGTGTATCAGCAACAGGGATTTAGAGAAGGAAAAAGTAATCATTTGTCACTCACTTTTCATCTCATCTTCCAAATTTGTTTAATTTAATTATTGCATTGCTTTGTTATTATGCTCATTTTAATTTCCTTGACGTTGTTAATTGGAGAGATTGTTCATTAACGATGCAGTGTTCTAATATTCAATTCATAAAATTGGGAATTGAATTGGTTCACAGCATTTAAACCAAAAACAGTTGTTATGCCATTCAATTTTCTAGCCTGAAAGGAGAGAAAATTTGAAAGTAGGTGAAGCGGGAGAGAAAATATACAAATCGAAAAGGAAGATTAGATGCGACATGGAACCTCAGAAGTCTAAGTTCATAATAACAAACCTAAAATTTTTCACTCTTTTCAACTGTGGAATTCGAAGTACCTGCATGTGTCTTCACTTTAGAGAGCAAATCTCGCCAAATCTTTTCATCTAATGCCGCTAAAAAAATTAGACCTTATGCATATACTGACTAAATCTTTCACATCTATAATGGTTGGAACCAGTTTGTCTCACTAATAATTTTGTTCCTCAGTTAATTCTTTCTCCATTTATCTTAAAAAATTTAATTCAATACATTTTTGAATAATAAAAAAGCATCTAAATCTCCTTAACTTTACTTTTTTACAAATTGATACTCCAAATCGTAGTTTTATCCAATTTGAATTTTTACTTTCATTCCATTACAAAGTTTGTAAACTGATACCTTAATTTCAATTTCAATTAATGTTTACAATTTAGCACTTTTATTAATTTCAAATTAAATTTCTAATAAAGAAAGGGCCTGATGTTGATTTATTTTAAATCATTGTTATTTATTAATTTTGTTATAAATAGTTTTTTCAAGTATTAAAGTCTGATAAAATTAGAATTAAAAAGTTTGTAAATACTTTTAGTGAAAAGTATATATTAGTGACATGCTTACAATAAATTCTATATTAGGCATTTTAAAAAAGAAAAATTAAATGAGAACTCATGTACAACTAAGATAAAATTAAAGAAATTACATGACATAGCATTTATAAACTAATTTATATATAAGTTAATTTTAATTTGTATTCTACAAGTCTTTAAGGATAAATATATCTCCATAACCATAGTATCTCAATATTAGGGAGTGATGATATTAGCATAATGCTATTTTTACTCTTTTTTAATTTGACTGACAATATTTTAAAATATAATATATGATCAATAGAAGAATGCACAATGAAAAGATTGAAATGAAAGAAAAAATAATAATCTTTCGATAAAAAGTTTAAGAATTCAAAATTAATTAAAAATATAAATTTTAGCTATCCAAACATTTGTTGATGAAATTAAAATTTATATGAATGTATAACATAACATGTTTATTCTATCATTTTATTTTGTAACTGTAATTTTGCAACATACTATAATTTCATATTTTCACTAATAAAATTTAACTACTAATGTCAACACTCAATTTCGTCTAGACAAATAAAATTATTTCAAAATATAAAATTAAAATGAAAATATGTGTTTTATTTAATTTTTATCATACTTTGTCATTTAAATAAATAAAAAGAGAGTGTTGGTTTCATTTTATTTTATGAATAAAGTTTTCAAATAAAATTTGTAAAAAAGAGAAAAAAGTAAAGAAAATCAGTTTGTTCAAGCCCAATCCATTAAAAAAGAAAAAAATAAATATTGTCATTAAAGTGTTTTGTTATGTCAATTGTGTCTCTTTTTGTCTGTTCTTTTAGACCCATTAAGAACACAAAAATTAATTGAAAATAAATTTTAAAAAAATATATAAAGACTAGAAATTTGAATAGTTGAACTCATTATTATTCTGATTAATTTCAAATAATTATGCTTAGTAGTGGTTAAATGCTGGTGACTTTCATAATTTGTTTTTTGGATTGATATGCTCACCCGTTTTTATTTGGAAAGTTACATTTTTTTAATATCTAAATTAGTAATTAGAATATTTACATCAACTAATTTATTTTATTTTTTAGATGGTAAAAAAATATATTAAAAATATAATAATAATATAATAAATAAAAGGATTTAAGTATCTATTTCTATTGTTTTTTATTATTAGGTTGCTTACAATAAGGGTAAAATAAAATAAAAAATGAATTTATAAAAATAAAATATTTTATTTCAGCCTATTAATAGTTACATTACCTGAAATATTCTCCGTTTATTCCCTACATTCATTTTCCATAATTTTCCAATTTGATTATATGGGGGTTATGATGCCATAGTAGCAACAACTACTATATAATTCTGCCTATTTTTCAGTCTCTGTTGGTCTTTGTGATTTAACAGTCAATTGGCAGTTTTATAAATTATAAGATAATTAGGAATTAATAGATTTAAATATAAATTAAAAGAAATAATCAATTAGCAGTTGACAAATTATAATTAAATAAGGATAATTATGAATTAAAAGATTGAAAATCTGAATTAAGAGGACACTGAACAAGAAAAAAGTGTGATTGAGAGCAGAAGGAGAAAAGGAAAGAAGTCTAAAGTTCTTGATTAGTGCGTCAACATGTAAGTGCAACCCAATCGCTTTACTCTTATATGTTGTTATACCTAATATGATTATTTTGATTGCTTGTTTGATTTTATATTGTCTTGTTTGAGAGCTAATATGATATCTTAAGATACAACCCTTATCGCTTTTATTCTTTT
>Ga0099825_1010372_pt1 | contig 10242 bp, 5 predicted proteins | sample SiratroredBW_FD_76838 | JGI IMG/M metagenome (GOLD analysis project Ga0099825, IMG submission 76838) | Root nodule microbial communities of legume samples collected from California, USA - Siratro red BW | ecosystem: Host-associated > Plants > Roots > Nodule | place: USA: California | collected... | reverse complement strand
TATATATATATATATATATATATATATATATATATATATATATATATATATATATATATATATATATATATATATATGCATATACCATAAAGGACAAAAATGGACCATTAGTATCCATTCCAAAGATTTTGTATATTACTACGCTCTTTAAAATGGATTTGTAGACTTGTCCCTCCCTATATGCCTGAATTAGATAATTTTCATTTTTTACTTTCAGCTCTTTTAGATTGGGCTCCTTTATAGTCTTCTTCTGGTTTTTTTGTCTCTGTTCATACAACTTTTTTTGCATGTTTGGGAATTCTTAGATTTATGAGATTCTAATAGTCTTTTAATCTTATGTTCTTTATGGTTATTATCCAATGATTATAATGTTGATTCTATTTTGGAATTGCAAATTGCACAAAATTTTCATCTAAGTCATGATTGAAGTTTATTGTTTCTGGTTACAGGAAGTTGAACTATTTATATCAGTTGTTAACTTACTCTGTCTTTAGTACATCTTATTCCACAAATGAAAAAGGTCAAATTTATAGATCCAGATCTACTACTAAATTTCTAAAAAATAGCCAAAAAGTACTTACATCTAACCGTATATTTCTAATTGTGGGAAAACTGGAAAAAAACTTTGATTGAGTCATTGTACCTCCACTCTACTACCAAGATGTTTATGCAGGATACTTTATGTTGAATTTTTTTTTTATAGTTGTAATTTGTAATAAAAATACTTATTATTTTAAAATCAGATTTAAAAAACATGTAAAATCGCCTACTATCTCTTAGTTCTTTTTTCATAGGATTGTTATTTGACTCGCAGATAATTTTGTTGTTTGTCTCAGTTGAAGGATTTGTTCATGAGTTCATTACTGTTGCTCCCCGGGAATAGCATTTTTGTAGGCAGTGACTTTGGTCTTTACTTCTATAAATAGTGATAAACTAGCTATTCAGAGAAAGAGAGGAGACACGACACACGAAATAGTTTTAATTGAAGATGTTATTGTACAGAAACATGATGTCATTATCATAAAATATATTTTTTGAAATGGTGTTTATGAGTTCCAGAATTTTTATTCATGACATATCTTGGAAAATGAGAGCATTATGTTGTTACTGTTATCATTATTGTCTGCAAAGAAAAATAATGGAGAAAGTGGGTAGAGTTTGGATCCCGTTTCTGTTCTTAAAATTGGATCCTGCAGACGCACTCACTCATATAGGCATAATAGCCCCATTAGCCGCCGTTTGTTTGAACATCCACCAAAGAAAAAGTGGAGGCAGCAATGATGAAGCCATCATCATAACTGCGTTTAGAAGCTTCAAAATGCTTTTCTACCCAACACGTTTCTCCTTCCAATCCAACGCTAACAAAACCAACATTCACTTTTACAGACCTAACATTCATTTCAATTCTAATGTGCCTTTATCCTTTCTACATTTCACATTCACATTATTCCAGTATTCCTAATCAACTCACATTATTCTAATAACGCCACATGGACCATCTTCACTTAATACATATACAGTTGGACAAGGGTCCCATAAAAATCCCATAAGTGACCAAACATAGAACACGGAAAACAGAGTTCAGTAATTGTGAATAATGTTTAGAACTTGCTCCACGTCTTTCGAACCTCGGTACAGATTCTATCATTTTAGGCAAACTTTTACTACCATCAGGTGGAAAATGTGATCTCCTCTATAAGCTATTTACAGATATGCTATCATTTAAAACAATCAAGGATAACAGATTATTGAACATATCCAGCCAAAGAGTGGAAAATATAATGCGATAGAAACTAATTTGACAAATATACATCTTTTATATTCTGACTACAACCACATGCAATATCATCCAACTTTATTACGTCGAGAAAGAAATTGTACAAGCTAGTTGGATGGAACTGCTATCAAGACGAAAGAAGGAATTGATCCTTCTGTTTTCGGAAGGGATGATACACTGTTATAGAACACCATACAACAATGATTGATGTGGTTAAATAAGCAAAAGGGTGATGGGAAATCAGAGTGCCTTTGTACCCAAGGAAAATAATTCCAATTAAAGTAACAGAGAACTAGAAAAACATTGATCACCTGACATATATGCGTAAGAAATGGTTTTTAATTTTCTCAACAGTCAACCTACAAAAATAATAACAAAAGGTCCAAAACTAGTCCAGAAAAAGGGATGGCATGGCATGTAACATCTTTTCTTACCTTATCAGAGAGCTCAAAAGCAGTATCAGATTCAACCTTTCCAACAGCCTGTCAAGCCTGGTGCTAAATTGACAAAGCCATGAGACAGACAGCTTTGATAACTAAATTTTGAAAAAAAAAAAAAATGTTTTGATCGCTAAGTTTCTTGTCATACTTGATTTTAGTCTATTTCCTATCGCACAACTCAACTTTAATGATGGATTAATCGAGCTGTTCACTTCGGATTTGCTTTCCTATCTGGGGTTAAGCTTCAAAACTAAGTTATAACTTGGTTAACTTTCAAACTGCAAAGGCTATTTGGGTGACCAAGATTAGCAGAGTCCTGTTTTGAACAATAAGACATGATCCCTTGCGTTTGATCCACAAAATCTTGCTCCAGTAACATTGAAGAAAGTAAAGAAAAGTATAATTGAAATACCTGCAGGAGTTGGCTATATAGACTCGAGATCCCACAATAGTACTCAATCATCAAAAATTAGATCAGGGTAAAATGGAAACAGGCAACAAGAGATTGTTTTAAATGAGGTGGTTTTGCAATTCGTTTTTTTAGATGTTATTTTGTCGACCCATATGAAGAAATCAAGTTCTTTTCCCTTGCAATCAAAATCTGGTAATATATTAGGAGCTATCTTCTGCACTACACGGTTGGTTTGTCCCATTACCTCCTATTAAATCAAATATAAGCAGTCTTTCCATTGCCTCATGCCGATAGATTTCTCCAATTCCTCTCTAAAACTGGTCATTTGCTGACACCAGAACTTCAAGAAAAAAACTAGCTTCTGGGAAAATATTTATCTCTCTTAGCATTCCCAACCCAACAATGGAAGACCACATTAATTTCAAGAAAAAGTTAAACGCTGCAACTAATCCCCATGGCAAATTGTTGTATGGACAATTTTTTTTTCTTTTTTGCTAAAAAGGCTATCATTTAATTCTTGTAGACCCTGCTTCCAACAAAATGATATCACCAAATTAAAATAGTAACCACGAATTTTTATCGTATCTGTAAAGCATCATAATGCCATGGAAAAATGACATCTTCTGGGAGAGAAAAATCGATACTTTCATAGACACGCTGGTCATACATATGTTTAAAAGTAAAACAGAAAGCACTTAAAGGGATGATCTAAACTACAAAGGAAAGCTACTGGGGAGAAAGAAAAGGAAAGAAAGGGGAAAAAAAAGAAGGGAGAGGAGTTTCCAGCATCCGTTGTAAGTTCTAACCTATCAAGTCTTGATGTCTTGACCTCTTGCACATGCAGTGATTATCTCACATCCTCTGTTATAAGGATTTGGTCGTATTGCATGACAATTGTAGTAAGAAGCTCCGGCCCTATCACAGGGAACCATATCTCTCTTCAGTGTCTCATAGCTGATGTACTTTTTCTGCATTGCCAGAACTCTTCTGTTGGTCTCCGAATCCATGTCCGGTTCGGTCAAACTCAAACACTCTCCGATCGTCTTGGTGCAAACCCTTTTGGTCATGACAGCCATTTCATTGTGTTTCAACAAATTGAGGTCCACAAAGGACAGGGCGTTGCAGACTGAGGGATGGGAGTGGAGCAGAAGAAGGGCGAGACAGAGAGAGATGGTGGAAAGGAATCTGGGTTGGGACATGATTGTGTATAGAGAGATGTTTTGTTTTGAGTGAGTGAAAGTGAGATGCGTGGTTGCTGAAGGGTTATAAATGGGGCAGTAGGTGTAGGAGTGGTGCACCACAGTAACATAGCATAGCAGATGTTGTGTTACAACTAGTCAACCATATTAGTGCCATCATTACTGTCAGCAACCCAGAATCAGAGAAATCATTACATCCCACAATTAGTAAACCACTCAATTTCATTCATTTTTCAGATTAGTTAGGTTACAATCCACATCTTCTCATCACATTCATGCTTCATTATTAGTCAATTCATCAATCGACCTTTCTCCCTTAATTAGCTCTTAGTTCTCAAAACTGTATATAAAAAATCGCTATACCTGTTATGGTCTTTTTCTTCGCTTTCCCCATAAATTATGGTTTTCTTCTCGTGTATTAGGAACACAGTACAAATACAAAAGTCCTTTTCTTTTTTATCTTTCATATCACAGTCAAGAGTCAATTTCCTTCTGGATGTAAAATTATTTTAATAAAAAATTTCATAAACACCAAGAAGAATCCTTTTACAACTCAAAAACCATTTGCGAGAGGACAAAATATGTTAACAATCACTGAATCAAGTACTTGTCAAAACATAATTGACACGTTCAAATATTATTATTATTATTATTATACTTTTTGTAAAAAAATGACAATTAATATATAAAAAATAAATTCTGAAAACATATTTCTCCAAAACTACAAGTCTAATCTAACTAAATTATTGGTGACAAAATGAGGGGATGTAAGAATTTTCACAAAGACAGGAAAAATGACAGTTTTACCACGCCAAAAAGGCTACCGAGAATACTGAAACAAAAAAGAAAAGGAAGAATGGAGAAAGAATACGGAAAATTAAAGTTAAACTGAAACAATTAAGAATAAACCATTTGAGTTAAAATATGTTAACCAAAAAAGTGAACTGATAGACCTTTTTCCAATCTATGGGTCGACAAAAAGAGTAAGTGGAAGAAGTAACAATGAAGCAAGCAAACTAAACAAGCAGAGAGCATCTGTAATTAACTAGTTAACTTTGATAAAGATAAAATTATGCATTTTGGGATAAAATGACCTTATTTTAGTTTAGGGTGTGTTTATTTGTAAATTTTGCAAAGTAAAATTAATAGCTACGAAACCATGAATGAATTACAGTGGAATCTGAAGTTTACGGTGCAAGGAGTCCTCCATATCACTAAAACAGAAATATAAGCTATATGTATGGGGTTTGAAGTAGGAAACAAACTCCTGTGTTCTCCTGCCTCTTCAAATATATAATGGCACTAGACATTCTCGTTATTGAGTACGATTGAATTAAAAATAGCATCTTGTTCATTTAATACAGCACTAACACGGCTCAGAACTCAGAAGTTGTATTTGTTGCCGATGTCACCCCAACTTTCCATCGTATTACGGGAATAGAATGATATTACTTACGTCGTTAAAAGATAAAAGTGAAAAGAAAGGCAGTGCTGAAGCGGCAATCCGACAAAGAAATGTCACGCAATTATTCACGAAGTTTACTGACTCTGTTAAATAAAAACATTCTAAACATTAATGTCCACAAAAACTGCTAAGTAGCTAGCTAGTACCTTGTATACATCAGTGACATATGTCCAAGGCAAATGCAGATATCCACATTTTACACAAAATAGGCATAAAAATTTATGTCAAGTTTCAAATAGTATGTTTATTTATATAAAACTCACTTTCCAATATCAAAACTGGTATTAAGGCTCAAAAGGACAATATGATCAGAGTGTGTGATCCATGTCCATAACATTTCCAGAGATTCCCTGAACTGAGCGCCCTTCATCTTGCTCAGCAACATAAGCATCTACTTTGTGGGTGGACATTGAGCCTTCATTGTCTCCACAGCCTGGTCTTTCAGTAAGGAACTGTTCCCAGAACACATCATTTACTCTAACTGGAGCAGTTGGGGGAGCCTCAGCTAAATCAGTAACCTCGTTTAGATTTTTGCTTGAAGAAGCTCCGGCATCATATTCTTTACTATCAATGGCACAAAATTTTGATCCTTCCAATTTGCCAAATTCTGGACAGTCCATTAGGGATGGGGATCTATCTGTGCATGTATTTCTCTTGGCTTGTAACGGAGAAGATGCCAGAGATAGATTCAAAAGACAGGATATATAACTGTCACCATCTTCATAATTTGAGTCCAATTTGGGGCTCTCAGCAGCTGTGGCGGTTCCTGATAAACAGGAATGCATCTGAAAAGTAAGAGATTCTCCAGTTTGTGCAAGCTCTGCTATCTCAGGTAGCATCATCTTATGTGGGCTTTCTCCATCTTCATTTGAACTCTGTGTACTACATGACACCACCAAGTTCATATCTGAAACAGCAGGTGTCAATTCCAGTGTGAGTTTATTGGAAAGATCTTGACGAGAAATATTTCCAAATTCCATTCCAAAACTTTCAACAAAGGTGTTTCCAGCAACAGGCTGCAAGTGATGGTCATCAAGCTGAGGAGGTAATCGCCTTTTCTTGTTATACGCCAGCAAATCCATGGACTCGATCTTGCGAGTGATGTGTTGAACAAGAGTAGGATTGTGAATAGCCTTTTGAAAGAAGGTGAGCAAATTTTGCTGCCTCTCCTCAATGCCATCCAATCGCAGGCGTAGATCTTCGATATGAGTCTTGGCAGCGGAGTGGTGCTGTTTGAAGCGGAAAATATTGGATTGAATGGTGGTCTTGTCGTGTGAAAGTTTCTGTATTTGTTCCTCAAATGCTGACCTTTCTGAATCCAGAACAGGTTGTGTGAGTGAGTGACTGTGGATAGGTTTCCTGCGGTGAATATTCTTTAGAAGATGCTTTTGATCTTTCACAAAATCTTCATTAGCAAACTCCCATCGCTCAGGGTGTACTTTTCTAAATCCCTGACAATAGAGATGCGTAGGGAAATTTGGCAGAGCTCAATAGTATGCAAAAACAATGGCTTCTTGTTTCATTTCAAACAATTTTCAATTCAGAGGTATAATAAAAAAGAGAATGAATGGGACGATGCATGCAGAGAGAGAGAAAGAGAGATACATATGTATTAAGCTGACGGATGAAGCTGGAGAAGTTGTTGTGCTTGAAAAAAGTGGGAAGAAGAAGACGACAGAATTCAGCAGTGTTCCAAACGATGAAGGTGTTGTTGGTGGAACTCCACGATACTATTTCCTCCGTCGATGAATCATCCACCATCTCGTACGTCTTCAGTAGGAACGGTGCCGGACCTGTTGACCCTGTCCCTGACCCTGTTCCCTCCATTTTCTTCTTCTTCTTCTTCTGAGGATAGGTACAACACAACACCACACAAAACACGCAACTTCTTATTCCTATTCCTATTTCTATTTCATCTTACGTAAGTGACTACATCAGTTGACTTTTACTTTGTCTCTGTTGACCAACCCCTACCTGATCGATGCTTCCATAAACACCAATTCACCGTCTTATCATCTTCTTTACCTTTAACCTCTGTTTAATGGATTTTATGTCTATTTTACCATGTATTTATTATAAATTATTATTTGTTCAAACTGTATCTAAGCCTTTTAATCAATTAAAGTTATGAAAATGTTTTTCTCCACTATTTTGACTTGGACTATCGTGTGGGGCTTTATCCTTGACACGTTTCTACCTTCAAAACCTAACACTTTTATGAGAGCTTCTTCCTGCGACTCCATTCTTTTCTTTCCTGCAGCCCATAATTTGAAAAATATTAAAATACTTTTCTAAAGTTTGTATTCTAGATTTATGTTTACGCAAATTAATTTAAAATATAAAAAAATATTCTGAATTATATAATGTAGAATAGAATCTTTGGTATTCTAAATTTTGGGGTAAAAAAATTGTAGTCTAACTTGTAGAATCCAAAACAGAAGAAGGTAAAGAGGAGTGTGGCTGAGAAAATGAAAACAAAATAAAATAATAAAATAATAATTTTACTTACTCAATGGAGGTGTAGAGGTGTAGGAAGAAAGTATGGAGGTGCATGAAGGAGCAGTTCACTTTCATTTCACTCTCGTTTAAACCGGACTAAATCCAACTTCCTTTTGCTTTCTAAGTCTGTCAAGGGCCATTACTTTCTCCACTCCCAAAATTTCCTCTGACACCCCTCCTTTCTTAAATACCTATTTTATCTTTGTCATTCGGTATTGTTCAGCCACTTCTTTGGACATCCAGATTTTGATAAAAGTAGAATTATGGACATGTGGAGATTTTAAACTTCTAGAGTTCCATTCGATAGGCATTTCAGAGTTGAACTCAAAAAATGTAATGGTTTTATTGAATTTATTAATCATATTTAAGATTATCCCTAACTTAGTTCATCCTACTAACTCGTCCCTTTAAACTTTAGTTTGATGTTTACAGGTTTAAAATTATGAAATAAACAATATACATGAAAAAAAGAGTTAGGAGTATGCCTAAATCTTTTTTTGAAAGGTATAACTTTTTTTTTTAAACAGATGACAACATAAACATGCAAGAATTAGGATATAAAAAGATTGCATGAAGAGTTTATTATACTTCACTCATCAAACCAAGAGGTGAGTCTCCTCATTTTACTTGATGGAATTATTATTATCAGGATGATGAGTCTATTATGATATTTATTTTTTAAAATATTTTCTATTTGATGATGAAGCATAAAAAAATGAAAAAGAAAAAATTTATATTTATTGATTTTCATACAATTAAATAAGAAAAATTAAAATAAAAGAAATGTGGATATGAAATAGAATATTTTACTTTATGTAATATTCTTTGTCATTTTATTAGTCTTTGATATTATTTCTTAATAGGTATGAACTTTAAAAATTTTGTTTTGATAAAGTTTCCACGGGAGTTTGGTTGTATGTTTTTTTAATATGTGTTTGGTTTAATTTTCTATATTTTTTTTTTTTTATTTTTTACGCATATTTCCGGACGATGATATATGATGGTGAACTTTGATGTCTCAATCTAACTAGATGTAGATTCAAAGTAATAATTAATATGTAAATTTTTAATAAAAATATAAATCTAAAAGGATTTTAAAAATATGTATATAATCTATTTCATCTATCATCATTTACATAATACAATAAACTCTAAAATTTTATTGAAGAAATTATCGAAGACTAATATAAGAAAAATATTACATGTAAAAATTTAAAATTACCTTTTAGTGTGTTAGTTAAGAAACATACTTCACTTAACCACGGTTGAGAAGTGATAAAAATCAAATTATAAATACAAATTTCATTAATGATGGCACAAGAAATATTAAAATCTAAACGTACAAATTTAATATATATATTTTGATACTATAAAATATCTAAAATTTAAAGAGAATCGATTATTATTATTTTATATGTCAAATAATTTTTCATTTAATACGAGTACACATAATCTATAATTTAATGTAATTAATATCATGCAAAATTTATTTATTAAGTTTTTTAATATATGATAAATCGTTGAATTTTAATTTTGGTATTTAATATTTATTATTTTTTGTTCTTAGGAAATATATTATTTTGCTTTTGCTAAAGGATGCTCTATATATATATATATATATATTTATTTATTTATTTATTTATTTATTTATTTTATACTCATCTACCAACTTTGGTAGTGATAAATCTTTATTTGTAAACTTGGCTGATAATTTTTGGTACGATCCTCTCTTAACCATATTCTTTCATAATTAATTTCAATTTAATTTTTTTTAAGAGAAATAAATTTGGTGCTGCTCATATCAACGATTTGTTATTTACAGTATATTTTTTAGCTCCAAAACAAAACATTTTCAAAGAACGAAAAGGTTAAAAATAATTATTAAGGATAAAAGTAAAATTCAATTAATTATATTATTCAAAACATATTTAAAAAATATATATGCCTTGCTTTTTATATTAATTACATGTATCATTATATATTACTGTATTGAAAAATTTAATATTAGATTAAAAACACTTGACGTAAGAAATACGTCAATCATTATATTTACTATTCAACCATATTCTCTTGTAAATTATATGTTTGACTGAATTAATTCTAATTTGATTTGATTAACATTGTTCAAAGTTAACCTTTTTTACAAAAAAATAAATTATAATAAAAATAATAATGCAGAGACTATACCTCAATAAATAGATTAAAATAATATTAAAATTCTTTTGTCAATTATTTTGTTTTTTAAATGATGTTAATGGCAGATAGCAATATTAACAAATTTTAAATGATATAAATGAAATTAATATTTTGACGGAGAGAGAGAGAGGGGGAGAGAAGAAATTTTTGTTGACTAATATATATGATGATAAATTATTTAAAAGATATGCAAATATTATTTATTTATTTATTTGAGAATATATATATATATATATATATATATATATATATAT
>Ga0099825_1010370_pt1 | contig 10243 bp, 7 predicted proteins | sample SiratroredBW_FD_76838 | JGI IMG/M metagenome (GOLD analysis project Ga0099825, IMG submission 76838) | Root nodule microbial communities of legume samples collected from California, USA - Siratro red BW | ecosystem: Host-associated > Plants > Roots > Nodule | place: USA: California | collected... | reverse complement strand
TGTGTTTCTTTTAATCACTTGTGTTTCATTGCTTTAAGATGAACAGAAGAAGATAGGAGATGTGATATACATGCAACAATTTATCTACAACACTTTTGTCTATTTTCTCCATCATTATAAAGAGAATAAAAAAAATATTGTACAAATTGTTATATAAATTACTGTAGGAATAACATTTCTCAACCTAGAAATTCATGTTGAACTTTGAGTAGTAGGATTGTTAGAGTCTGACTCAATGTAGCAAGCCTAATGCAAGTAATCTTGTCTTCATATTCAAGCATTGTGCCATCTATTAATCATTTTGTAAACAACCAAACACCAATTAATGACAACAACTGAAACAGAAAATTGACAAATATGGCAACTACTAACAAACAAAACGCATTACGTGGTTCTGTGCCATGCAGTAAAACAAATCGTAGCTAAACATTTTCTCAAGTGCTCTCAATCATTGACATTCATAGAACAAAAAGAATATAAATATATATATAGGGCAATTTAAGGTTCTACATCTCTATTGCTTAGTTATCATAATGATACGACGTACAACTTCATGTTCATGTACTTGATGTGAGGAGAAGCAAAGAGAGTTTGCCTCCAAGGTTGCAAAAGACAATTACATGACCAGAAGGTACATATCACTACAAGAAACGACTCTGCACTACAAACTATCATTGCTAGTTGAAGGACATCATCTCCTATCCATTCATTGTTCTTTCCAAATTCTACCAGTAACCCTTAGCTTCAATTCCTTCCGGTCACCGCCGGAAAAGAAAAGGGCCATATTTCTCTGAATGATGAGACCGTCAAAACTGTCACGAACCTTGCGGTGGCTGTCCCGGATGCTTCTAGGCACACCCTGCCAAATCATCTTCCTCCCATTTCCACCTACCTCTAAACTGTAGCTATAGTTCTTTGCCTCATTATCATCACCCATAAACCGCAAGAAGGCTATGTAGACAGGAGCCATTCCAAGCTGAAAAGCTTCAAAATGTAGACAAAAATACTGACCAAAGCAGCTGAAGACCTAGAAACCAATGTGAAATACATTAGTCAGCTAAAATCCAATTTCTCTCTAGAAAGAAATTTAAAGAGAATGCATATAAGTCTATCACTAGGGAGGCATAGATGCAAAAGGGTAAATCAAGAGTCCCTTGAGGATACAAATCTAAATAACAATCCCGTAGCTTCAATATGTTCCAGTATTTGCAGTATTGGGTTTTTCATTTTTAAGCAAATGAAGAAAGTTAAAAGGTTTGCTAAATCACTCTACTCATGAACTGATGAAGACAGACACGAGTAGATCCAACCATGCCCCAAATTTACACATTCTGCATACCAACCATATGATTAGTCTATTGAATTTACAGACTCAATCAAATGAAGTAGAAAAAAGTTCAGAAAAATAATATACCGTCAACATCCATGTGGCATTTTCAACTTCATGTGGATTTGATTTGACATAGCGATGGTTGAAAGTGCTACCATTGTGCATGTCCACCTTGTGGTCGTCTTTCAGATGAGCCACCAGGTAGGGTATATCACCCATAATAGAGCATTCTGAACCAGCATATGGACAGTTGTAAGGTCTATATGCACATTGTGATTCATGCTTTAGCTTGCTGTAATATGGATATATACCAATGCACCCAAAACCTTGATATTTACAGGGAAGTTCCAAAGATGCAGCCACTTTCTCCAGTGCCAGGCATCTGATATTGCCAAGCTCATGCCTACAAGTAGGGCACCGGTTATGGACTCTGGGTTTGCAACCAGAGCATATTGTGTGACCATTTGAACACTGCAACAGTGACAGAGAAAGTCAACTAAATTTCAAAAGAAAAATTATTTTGAAAACATCAATTAGGCAATAACTCTATAAAAAGTTATATTTAGAAAATTTGACTGAGTTCCTGCTAGAAAAAACATCTAACATTCTCAGAATGTTTTATGACCAAAATCAACACCCTTAAACTCAGTTTTTTGTTCAAGACATTGCCAAAAAAACCATTCTTTAAGTTAGCTTACTATTAGAACGAGTATTCCTTTTTCATTTGTGTTCAATCCTATTAATAAGCAGCAATACCATTCCATGAACCCAGTACCGGATGAGTAGGCTTTGTCAATGTGAATAATTTATCAAATTGCATTTTGAACATTTCAATATTTTTTAGATACAATTGCATGCTTTCTCTCAAGAACCCAAAACAAACCAATATATAAACAACCTGATGGATTGGAGGGTACATGGCATTCAAGCATACAGGGCACTCTAAAAGCTCACGAACACTGCTTGAAACAGTACCATTAGGTTTAAGTGCAGTTTGTGCTGGATCATTTACTAATTCACCAACATCTGTTGACTCTTCATTTTGAGGAGGATCAACGTCGACTTTGCTCCGAATATCATCAAAGAATAAATTACTTGATGCCATGCCAGTAAGAGCAATCACCAGCTGCCCTGTGAAGGGAAATAATCACTATAATCAATCACTAAGGCAAGAACTAAATTCTACATAGTATTTTCTTCTTTTACTTTCACCAAACAGTTAACATAGAAGAACTAGATAGACAAAGCACTAACAAACATATCATGAATCTTTCTAGGGTGAAGCTATCATCCTCCCCTAATGCTCCATTGATATGACCAAAGATGCATCATGGCATTCATCAAACCCAGTTTTGAAAAAAAATTTACAAACTCAATGGCTTATGAAAGCAAACAGATGTCATTTGTCATTGAAAATACATTCGGAGAATTAATTAATTCTCAAATTCACATTTATATTGAGCAATTGGGAATTTCTTATCCTGCAGAATGTAATTACCCTAGCATAATATGAACAGTTTGCCCAAAAGATAAACAATTTTCAAATACTGACATTCCACCAGACATAGATCATTACTCGTTAACATTTCAAATGCTGAAAAGTTGACAAAATAGTTTCAAAAGATTCTTCTAGTTAATTATTTCTAGATTCAGATCCTTTTTCACACTACCCTGATCATGCAAAAAAAATATCATCACTAAATGTTGGAGTCAACTACATGGATAAAATAAGGCCATTGTGTTTTCTCTACATCCAAGTTTTCAGCAAGCAATTTAAAAAGTCTTTATTAATTGCTTTGCACAATGTCTTGTTTGATCTCCGAACTCCATTTATCAGTCTATCCCTTATGAGTAGAAAAATGATTTGATAATAAAATGAAATTTAAACTTCCAAATGAAAAGAACAACAAATCTTTGCAAGTTTACAAATATTATTATATACAAGTTTATAACATTGAGAGAGAAAGAATCGATGAAATAAAAATTGAAAATGGAAACCATATCAAATCTTGATTAACATGACAGATACATGAAATGTTTCAAACCACGTTCAGGTCCAATTTATATGAATATTAGAGACAACAAAGTATGGAAAAAATAAGGTAAAAACACATGTTGTCATTCAAGGCCTGAGTGGTATAAGGCCATGTATAAATCTTTTTCATTACAAGACTTAAACATGTAAGACAAGCTACATTAGGTTTTCCTCTGCCCATAAGACTAGGAACAAGATGAACCACATAAATTTGTCAAAGAGAAATCACAGGAAGATGAACATCACATTGACCTAACTAACAATATAAAAGAAGCCTTCAATACATGTAACAGGGTTCAATATCAATTGATCAAAATACATGCCAGTGTGAATTTATGCACTTATTTAAAAATGAAAATTTGAAACACAGCTGTATTAGATCAGCTATGACTAGGTACAAATAAATAAGCCCATGAAAATACAGAAAAAAAAATATAAAGAAAGTTAATTAACAAGACCAGGTCATAGGTGGAACTTTGTAGGCATGGGTTGTTGAACTGTTTTCATAGTCAAAAGATGGCAAGTATAAAATGACAAGCAAATAACCTATTAGAAATTGTCCCCTTCTTAAACATTAGCTTTCTAAGATGAACTTTTATTTTATTTACTAAACCAATCCAAATTTTGTAACTATCTTCTTGTCCATTGGTGAATGAAATTGCATGGAGACATCCTAATATACTCAATCTCAGATACTAAAAACGCGCACCCTGTAAAAGTTCCTACCTCCCTGGCATCAAAATGTGATCTACAGTCTACATAACCTAAAACTCAGTAATCAAAATCAGAACTACAATTGGTATGTATTCAAACCAAAATATGATTATCCTCCAAGTGAGTCCAATCTCTCAAGAAAGATAGTTCTACTATATGTTTGAGGCATGATAAATCATGGATAATATCTATATATACATATATATAGTAGGCAGCTTCATCATCTCACTCAAATACAAATAACTGCCAAAGCTGTGTGCATCGATCAGGTTTTCCATTATTTTGCAGTTTATGAAGGTAATAGAACCTCTAGAAGCTAACTTCTCCCATGATCGACCAATGACTAACTTGTGCTTGATCCCAGAAAGCATTTTGGATAACCTTGAGCTTAGCCCAAGTCAAATCCAAGAAGGGAACAGCTTGTTAGTTTTTGCAGTGGCACTCAGCATTTGATAGAAGGAAGAAATTTCCCCCTCTGAAACATAGTGCACTAGGAAGCAAGAAATGCAGTGTTGAAGCCATGGAATAGTAATGGACCATCATCAGAATTCAGAACCAAACCACTAGCAAACAAACTAGAATAGCTTCACCAAAAATAACACACAAGTAGACTCAGCTTCCAACAATGTCCTAGGTGTTTTCCCATGAAAACCAACACACTTACATCAAACCTAACATACTAAAGAATAAAAAAAGGGTTAGTTGCAAAGCCAAGACAAACAACAACACATGCATGAACACAAAGAAATCCGATACACTTATTTTGAAAGATTCACAATTTCACATATTCCAATACACCCACTTGAGCAAGCAGAAGAAGGTGACAACCTCGGCAATCCGAAAAGAACATCAAACACAAACCTTAAACAGAACAAGTTGTTCCATCCATTAAGACAATCAAAACCCTAACCTCAACCAACAAATTCACAATATTTAAAACCAAACCTACCACAGATCTACACCCAACAAAAATCCCAAAAGAAACACCACCCAAAAAATAAAACTTTACCCCACCCCCAAATAAAAATATAATAATAATAGAACCCCAGAAGTGGAAAAACTAAAATCAAGTTGGAGACAGACCTGGAATGCTGGATTGATCAAAAGGGCATTAGAGAAGAAGGGAAATTAATGAAACCAGAGAGAGAGAGAGAGAGAGTTAAAGGTTTTGGCTTTGGTTGGTTTTGTAACAAACAGTGGTAAATGAAAAAAAAAATAAAAAAAATAGAATGCGCGTTTGCAAGTTGATCAAGATTTTCAAATTAAAGAGAGAGGAGAGCGTAGGTGAGAATGAAGAGAGAGAGAAAAAGTTGTGGGAAAATTACAAAAGGGAAGAGAGAAAAGGTTTAAGAAAAAGTAGGACCCACCAGTTCCTTGATTTCCTCACTTACCTTTTCTCATTGTGTTTATGTTTGAATTCTAAAATAGTTGTTCAAGCTTTCACTCTTTCATCTTTTTTCACACCTATTTTCTTTCACAATGAATGAGTACATAATTCAATGTAAAAAATGTAATTTAATCTATAATATTAAAAATTTAGTCAATAATAAATAATGATTATTTATTTTTTTTAAAACAAATCAGTTTCTTATTAATAAAATTTTCTAAACTAAAATTGTGGTTCCATTAATTTATTTATTTTTGTTAAAAAAATATAGAGATTTGAAAATACTATTTTGATATAAAAAAATTATTTAATTGTTTATAGGTTAAATTAAAAAGAGTCTTATGATTATTTTTAAATAATTTTATAATTATTTTTTGATTTGGATTTTAATAATATTTAGAATTACAATAAGAAAGACCAAATTTAAATAAATAATAATAATTATTTTTTCAATCTTCCAATAACTAATGGGTCATGACTTCATGTTTATATAGTAATTATCATTATCTCAGATGTATCATCGAGTTTTGACAATAAATTGAAAAATTTAAGTAATACTAAGAATCTTCTATATGCAATTACAATTTCATCATAATACTATTACTGTATACCTTTTTATCCTTAATTTAATCACACATACTTTTAAATGTTTTTTTAATTAGTCAACATAGAATTCAACTTAATTCAATAATAATTTGATCATAAGCTCATCTACATCACTTCAATTAAGTTTGGAATTGAAACAAACAAACAAGTAGATAGGTTGAGAATAAATATCAGTTTTAAATTTCATCCACTACCAAATCATTTGATGAAGAAAAATAAAGTTATACTGGTGTCTATTGTTCAAACATAGCATTAATAGAAAATATTTAGATTAATTGAATATAAAAGTATAAATAATATTCAACTTTTTAAATTAGGATAGAAGCAATGATGAATACAACATATCTAATTCATTTATTATTAAAATATTTTTAATTTAACTATTTATTTGATTGATACTATATTTTAAAATTTATGTAATTATAATTTTTTTATTACTAAGTATTAAAAAAATAAAATATTTATTCTTTTAATGTTATATTTTTAATAACATTAAATTCTTTTATTTTCTTAAAAACATTTTATAAATATACATATATTCAAGTATATCATTACTTGATGGGAATGAAGACCAAAATGAAACATTTAATAGCTGAAGAATATCACATAACAAAACAGCCATAACTTTAAAATTTTTACTGTATTATCATCCAACACCTACTTAACACTGCCAACATCAAATACAATACAAAAATTTCTGCATTTTTACAAATTATCACAAACAGATATCAAAATTGGAATCAGTGGCACCTCAATGACTAAGTCTGCATGAATGACAAATGTTACAATTTCTCTCACACTCACAAGGTTCTATTTTATAAGAGAATAAATAAAGATATTTGATTTTAGACTATTTGAAGAATTAATTATATTTTAGAATTTAATGATATAAATAGTTAAAATTTTAGTAGTTAATGTTACATATTAATTATTTCGATTTAATTGATTATTAAATTCAATTAATAGTTTTATTTTATAATTATTACAATCAAAATTTAATTTAATAGTTATTTTAATTATAGTTGGAAACTATTTTATTTAATAGCTAAAATTAGTATTTAAATAACTTTCTTTTCTTATAATGAATACAGTTTGATAATATTAAAAAAAATTCTTATAAATATGATTAATTTACGAACAAATAAATGACCGTCATAAAATTTTCATTAAAATAAAGCATAATACTCCCTCGTCCACTTTTAAACACAGTATATATTTAAAATATATGTTATTAAATTAAGTCCTTTTATTGCACATATAATTTTAAATGATAAAAATATTTAAACTTCCAGCCCAAAGTTATAATATTATATTTTATAAAGAAAATATTTGACTTATATGTGTATCCAATAAGGCCATAGTGATTATTAAATAGATTGGTGTGTGATGCAAAAGACAAATTGAGAATGACAACATTCAATAGGTGAATAAATAATGGCACAAGAAAGACATGGTTGAATGAGTGAAGGGATAATGATATATATAATTATTAATTTATTGCTATCTCTTAGATAACATGACCTTTCTTTTGTGGGTATGTGATATTTAATGAATAAAAAATATTCACGTGCAAAGAGCATCATTATTGCATGTATTTTGACCCGTTGGAATGAAGAATTTTGATCTTAGAATTAGATTGAAAATATTGTTTGAGGAGATTGAACATTGTGTAAAATAATTAATCAAACATAAAACTTATAACGAGATTGAACATTAATTGTGTGAAGCAATTAATCAAACTTTTATTTTCAGACAAAAAATTAAATCTTAAATTCAAAAGTTTTGATTCAACTTCACTGCACTTCGAGGATCAATAAATTGGGGTTGGTCCAATCCTTATGAATTGCAGAATGTGCATGATGGCATTAATATTCTGTGCTAACTACCACTCATTATCATATGAAAATAAAAACACAGTGAAAATGTAAAATTTAATCTAAGGGATAAGTTACTTATTCCATTCGTTAATTTAAAAAAAATAAAAGAAGAAAAAAAGAGAATAATTATTTAAATTTACTCTTAAAGTACGAATTAATCTACACTTAAAAAAAAAGAGGTTGAATTGATATTGTACTTAAAAAATTTGAAATTCAGTTCTTTTATCATTCTTTAAAAATATTTGCTTCTCTAAATTTTCCATGTACCAAAAATGATTTACTTAATTTGGACAATACATGCTTTGGCAAGGAAGAATATTAAAATTAAAAAGTAGATTGATTTTGAAAATAATTTCTTTGCTTTACACTTTATTTTATAAGCAACAACCAAAGCACACCCTAAAAACCATTTTATTGATTTGCAAGATTGAGTTTTGCCATATTGAGTTTGGTTTCATCCATTTATAACACCTTTCGTTAATCAAGCATGAATCTCTACAACTTTTTGGGAAGACACGAAGGGCAAATTCACCCACAAATAGATCAAAATTTGCATTATATAATATTTAGTAATATTAAAAAAAAAGTATTACTAAAACATAGAGACATACTACTAATATGATTTAGAATTTTTTAAATAAATATTAGGTATACCCTATATTACTAATGATTTTTAATATAGTTTTTAATATTAATAGAAACATATATGAAATGTTATTATAAATTTTTAGTGACATTACGTTCTAAAATTGTTTGTTAAAATTTGTTAGCAATTTATTTAATAAAAAATATTATCACAAATTTTTAGTAATTTTTTTATGTTAAAAGATTATATTCTAAAAACTTTACCAAAACTTTTTAATAATAATTTTTTTTATAAAATGATACTAAAAAATTTAATAATATTTTTTTTAATAGATGAAATATTATAAAAATGTCACTAATAGTAACATTTGGTTTTCAATATAAAAAACATTATAAAAATATTATTAATGGAAATGTTTTGCAAAATTCAGTAAATATTGTTAAATTATTTATTTTAAAACAAAATAAAACATCACTTTTTTAATAAACATTAAATAAACTTTTACATCATAGAATAAATTAATTTATGATCAAAATATTGAATTTTAAAATGATGTAAAATACAATCTCAATTATATTGAATTTTTGTAAATCAGACTAAATAAGATAATTTTGGAGGAAAATGAAACAAAATTACTTGCAAACTCTTATAAGATTCAATATTAAACATTATTTACTTGGGATATCATTGTCACGTAAGCTTTAGCAGACTTCATAATCTTAATTATTGTTGTACACTAATTGAAGTATGAAATTTTTGTTCGAGAGATTGCTATTGATTGGATTTAGGGTGGTGGTAAGATCTCAAATGATACTTATTTATGACCTTTTTATGTTACGAAATTCTTCATCACCAAACAAGTTTAACTGACAAGATTAGGACGGCTCCTCGCTGCCTCTAAAGGCGCCTCCAAATTTTTAAAAAATGTTTTAGAGTGTGCTTAAATTATTATTAGGCAGACGAAATTGTTCTTTAGAATCCTAAAATCTTATTATAATCTTCTAAGTCACTTTTACTACTCTGCCTTTACCTCCGATGCATCTATGGTGATTTTGTTTGTTGTTATTGTAACTGGTTTGCTCATCACCGTTTACATACTTATTAACTTTCTGAATTAAGGATGTTTTATTGAATATTTCGTGGTTAATTTGAGTGGTTTTTATAATTTGCAGATATTTCATGAGTTTTTTATTTTCGTTTACAATGAGTTGTGGAATAGATTGTTCCGGAATTATCATCCAAATCCGAAGAATAGTTTCCGAACAGTTCATTTAGTAACTCATTATCAACGAAAAAAACAGTTGCAGAATGGGCTATTTTAGAACTGTAATCCGGATCCGGAGACACTTCCAGAACAACTTATTCCACAACTATTTTTATTTTTCGTTGACAATGAGTTGCGGAATGGACTGTTTCCAAACTGTTTTTCATATCCAGATGACAGTTTTGATACAACCCATTCCGCAAAATGTTTTACGCTGGCACCACTGTACTATCGATGCTCTGCCACTGCTCAACTACAGGCCCAAGGTGCCATCCAGGGCCACAATTGCCCACCAGGCCAGGGAGCATTGTTTGTTTACTGTGAAAAAGTGTTTGACTTTTGAATACATATGCATTTAGTAAATCATTATCTGATTGGGCTAAAGTTGGGAATTGAACTCCTTGTAGCCTAACTTTTATGTTTGTTTCTCTTCAAATTTATTTT
>Ga0099825_1010367_pt1 | contig 10245 bp, 2 predicted proteins | sample SiratroredBW_FD_76838 | JGI IMG/M metagenome (GOLD analysis project Ga0099825, IMG submission 76838) | Root nodule microbial communities of legume samples collected from California, USA - Siratro red BW | ecosystem: Host-associated > Plants > Roots > Nodule | place: USA: California | collected... | reverse complement strand
ATTTTAAAAAAAAATATTATATATATATATATTTATATATATATATATATATATATATATATATATATATATATATATATATATATAAAGTTCAAGAATTATGGAAGTAAATACATATATTGTTGCGTATACTTGTATAAATATACAACTTTACTGATTTTACTCATAAATTTACATATTTTATTAATTTACAATTTTTTAAAGGTGTTCTGTTTTATTTTACTTTGTTTATATATTTTTTACACTTATTAAAAAAATATAAAGAAATATATTTTCTTGTGAAATTCTTTTTGTGTTTTTTGGTAACTGAAATTCTTTTTCAGTGCTAAATGGCACTAACTTTTATGAACTAAAATAATTATTAACTCAAAGTAAAAAAAAATATGAAATAAAATATCCGTGCATTCATTTCAATTGTTTAATTAGTTATGTAACCAAAAAAAATTCAAAAAGGAATTCATATTGATTGAGTCTAATTTTTAATGAAATGCTTTTATTTCAGTTTTTTTTTTTTCAGATTTGTCTTTGAAGTACTAAATAGTGCATTGATAGATATATAAAAAATAGTATAAATCTATGTAAAATTGTATTCTTAATCCGATTTTCACTTTCAACTTTAACAAATCCTTCAACACTTTGCTTGGATCAACTGATAGAAATGAGTGACTAAAAAAGGGAAAAAAAAATATAATAAAAGATCAAACTATTTAGCTGACAGAGAAAAATACTAAGAAAAAGAAGAAAGATACAAGTAGAAAATTTATAACTACATGTGATTGATTTGAAAAAACATTAATGATTTTTCTTTTAATAATCATAATATCTTTAAATCTCATATTATTATTTTAAACTTGTAAACAAATCATTTCTTGTTATAATCATAGTTTTATCAGTTTAGTATTTCGAGGTACAATTATAAATAGACACACGATTATTATATCCTATTAAATATATTTGATAAAATATGTGTATAATTAAATATAATGAAAATAAAATAATCATGTTTATTTGATCTAACAATATGTAACTTTAAAAAAAAATAAAAATAAGCCACCTAGAGAACCTCGACAAGTATTTATTACATATTTTATGATCTTTGAATTTTTTTAAAGTGTGTTGATAGTTTGACAATTCTACATTATATATAATTGTTTAATAATGATGGGGTGTGAAAAATGATTTTTTTATTCTGTTTGTAGATTTAAGAGATTGATTGTTTGGTGATTAAAACTAAAATGTAGTGTACATTTTTTATTTCTTACTTTCTCTTTTCCATTGTTTTGCTTTTGCTCTTGCTCTGTACTTTTTTTTTTTCCTTTCCTTTTCATTGGATGCATCTCCAATTGACATTTCCATTTCATTGGATGCATTTCCAATTGACATTTTCAGTATGTTATAAGTGATTGTTTCCGATGTAACGTACAATTTGAGTTTTATAGGTATGAAGTTTAAATATATGCATAATATATGAACTTTTTTTAAAAATAATTTTTAATAGATAAATTTTTTTCTAAAATAATTTTTAAATTATGTTCATATATTATAATTCATTTATTTTATCCATCATTTTTAAATTTAAATTTCTTTGTCTTTTTTATCGTATCGAGATATCCTGTCAAATGGAAGATTTCGAAAAATTTACAATTTTTTTAAATACATTCTTTGAATTTTGCATCTAACTTTATTTCTCCTGCATTTATGTTCTGATTCCTATTTTATTGTCAGCAGTGGTACAATAAAGTCAACAAAGGCATCTTGGAGAAAGCAGAGTCAGTCACAATGAATAAAAAATAAGTTATTTATTTACTAAAATAAATAAATAACTTTTTTAATTTAAAATAGTTAAATAATTTGTCTTTAAAAGATAATATTTATATATGTATATTTTTAATAACATTTTTACAAAATTATATTATTTTTTTTAATTAATTATTTGTAGAAAAATAAAATTATATATTTAGTTGTAAAAAAAATGTTAATACAATCAATGATATGTGCATGTATTTTCATTAATATTAATAAAATTAATAATATATTATTAATTAAAGAAATGAAAATAATTTAAATAATTTTGTAAAAGATATGTTTACAAAATAAATATTTAAAAATTGATTAATATTATTTTATATCAATGATTAGTATAAATTAAAAATAAATTTATTATGTTCAATTTGTTATGAGTTTGAACTTATATATTAAAATATCTATACCATTATTATTTGGTAATTTCTTCTGAAACACACTTTTTAATCAGATAATTTTATCCTTAAATAAATAAAAAATAATTTATTTATTTACTAAAAAAATATTTTTTATTTAAAATAATTAAATAATTTGTCTTTAAAAAATAAAAGTTATATATATATATATATATATATATATATATATTAATAACATTCATATGTATAATATCATTTAAAATAAAAAAATTAGTTATTGAGAGTAATTTGTAAAACAATATTTTTATTTTAAATTAGTATATCTAAGTAACATGTAGACATAGGTTGGATATTAAGGCATTTCTTCATCATATAAGATTAACATTTTGCAAGTAAATATCTATATTTAATCATAAACTCATTTGATAGGTGAATTTTTTATGCACATCATGAATATTTTCTTAAAGTAATTAGGTTCAAATCCAATTGTTATACATATACCATTGTTATCAAATAACTAATTTTTGAACTTACTACAATAAACCAGAGTGTAGTAATACTCTGAAAAGACCAAAAAATTGTTATATAAAATGGTGTTTGATATTCACTTACACAAAGCAGAAGAAAATACATTATAGCAAATATTATTACTATAATAAAATATCAAGATAGGGAGATGGTGGGCGTATTATTAATCCTAATATAATACACTCACAACTACCTTCAACCAACCATTCAATTATATGGTACTAAACATAGAATTAGGCCTATATATAAATTTATTAGATGACATTTATATAAAAGAAATAATGATTATATATATTTATAAATATTGTACGAATAATTTTAAGAAAATATTATTTTGAAAAAAAATCTTATAATATTATTAAAAATATTTTTTCTATAAATTAGACATCGATGTGTGACATGCATTGAGTGCATGGAAATATTTTCTTCCCCTATCAGATTAGATTATTTGAGTGTAATTTGTTTAATTTAATGACTAATAATTTAACAAACGTTGGTACTATAAATCTCATAAACCTAAACCTCTTCTGTCCCGCCTTAAGCTTCGAATAACTAACGTTCTTTCCTCTGTCCCGCCTTAAGCTTCGAATAACTAACGTTCTTTGTGTTTTTTTTCATAGACTTTTCTCCTATGGTGTTTATTTTAAGTTCATCATCAATCACATCATTTTAACATTTTAACGCGTTACTTTACTCTCTTCTAACCCACTCTATACTCAACAGCTGTGTTAATTCAACAGAGTCATTACCTCCCATTCATATTAAAAAAATACTTTTTATATCACTTTCTCAAATGTAATTTTTACTATTACATATGTTAATTGTATATTTGGCATGAAAAAAATATATTGGGTATGTGTTTAATAAAAAAATTATTTATTATTAGTAACTGTCCTTATTTTTCATTTAAAGGAACTGTTTTTTTTAGTTTAACCCTTATTTGTCTGTTACAAATTACATTTTTATGTTAAAATAATGTAATGTTTATTTTTCTCTATAATAGACAGGTCATTACTCAATTTTACACACTTTATATCCATGAGGGGGACATAGTATGAACAAATGTTTATTTTATGTTCTTTAAAAAAGATTTTAAAAAGTTAATATTTACTTAAAAAATATTTATTTAATATAAATAATTTAAAATTTATCTTATTTAAAATTTTCTTTGTATAAAAATATCCATTTTAGTTATTAAAAATAATTCAGTTTCTTTTCCAAAATAGAGTTAATTTCAAAAAGAAAATAGAAGAATTTTTTCATTATTGAATTATATTAATTAATTCATTAAAAATATTTTTATATTTTCATTTCCAAGTAGATGTATTTCATGAAATTTTAACTTTATTTCTTATAATATTTTTGTTTCTATCATTTTTTTTTATATTTATTATATTATCCTGCACACACATGTACAAATACGTATATATCTTTTAAATTTATAAAATGATATTAAAAAACATTTTATTTTTTCAATAAAGTTATGCATATATTCTTTTAAAACATTACACTTATATTTCTAGATAAGAAAAATGTAATTATAATTTAAGAAAATTTCAGACGAAAAATGTGAAAAGAAATTTAAAAGTGTACGAAGAGCTTATAAATATTTTTATAGTTTAAGAGGAGCAAAGTGACATGGTTGGAAAGAGGTTAGTATATAATACTATCACTTAAATAAGAATTCGACATGTTTGAAGAAAGATTAAAATTAATCGGTACTAAAATAAACTGTTTTCAAAGTTATATAACTAACTGTAATAAAATATTATAATTATTGATCTATATCATTTTTTAGGGATTAGAATTGTAAATGTGAAGTTTCACAAATGACAAGTTAATTCATATAAAATTGAGAAAGATGAATAAATAGTGTATGAAAACTTTAGGTTAAGTACGATGTTATTTAATTGCTTTATGATCTATTGTTATAGATCTTTCTAGCATTTTAGATTTCTCATTGATCAGATAAGAGTTTATGGTTTATTCAGGTATACTAAACATAGTGAAAAATAATTAAAAATAAAAATCTAATACTAACAATCCTTTTGAAAATTAAAACAAAATTATGGTAGATCCAAATAAGAAGATATGAGAATCTTTGTATCAAATTTATGCACTTACATTATGAAAGTTACGCGATAAATCCAGTTGATATGGGCTCTTAAAGGTTCATAAAGGTCCATGTAGTAGAACCTATCTATTAATCTAATACTTTTTATTTCAAATTAAATAATAAAAAGTTCACTTTGTATATATTAATAAAGATCTTCTCAATATCTTTTTTATATAAAAAAATCTTACAATAATAAGATGATTAATTATATATTTTATTATTGTCTATTATAGTCTATTTTTGCGTCTACTAATGGAATGCCATTTACATCTAAATTATTTTTAGATTTCCTTTTAGTGTTATAGCAAGAATAGAAACTCAGAAAATATATAAAAAAAAACAAAAGTGTTTATTTGCATACAAAGTGTGTGTAAAATAACAAATGTGATTGATTTAAAAAATATATTAATGATTTTTTTTCACTTAATGATATAATATCTTCAAATCTCATATATTATTATTTTAAACATGTAAACAAAAATCATCCTTAAAATCATATTTTCATCAGTTTTATATTTAGAATGAATATACATTATAATAAGACATGATTATTATACCTATTAAATATATCTGATAAAAAAAATGTGTATAATTAAATATAATGAAAATAAAAGCGGTCATATTTATTCAATCTAACAATATATAACTTGAAAACAAAAATTAAGCCAACTATAATTGTGAATATTTTATGATTTTTGATTTTCTTTAAATAAATTATTGGATTTCATCTAAATTTATTTCTCCTGCATGCATTTATGTTCTGATTCCTACTTTATTGTCTGCAACAACTGTACACTAATGTCAACAAAGGCATCTTGGAGAAAGCAACAAAGTCCTTCCCATTTTTTGCATTCAAATCTTACTTATTGAGAGAAGAAAGGAAGGATTCTAATTCACCTTAATTTTCTTTACATTTAAGCTAATCATTCTTTTTTTTCACACTAAATCAATAAAAGCAATATTTAAAATCCTAATATTTTTGTTTCCAACAACATAAAATCTTTATATTTTATGTTATACAGCACCAATAAACTCATAAACTCATGAAACCATGAATAATGACTTGCGGAGCCCACCACTTAGCCATCACAGTCTTTTAAGTTAAATCATGATGATAGGTTGTTGTCACCACACGGGACCATCTACTATACTCTCCTAGAAACATTTACCTTAATCTAATGTAATTGTTGTTTTTTTAGTGTTTTTTTACTTCAAAATTTACTTACTTAATGTTAATATATGCAGAATAATTATAAAATATAAATATATTACTTTTAAAATGCATTTAATAAAAATATAAATATTTGTAAAAAAAAATATGATACCCATCAAACAGAATAAGCAAATATGATTTATCTTTTATTATAACTTTTAAATTATAAACTTAATACTCCTCTTAATTATGAAATTATTTTTAAACAAGATTCAGTTAAGAAAGTAGATAAAATTTATAATTTTAAAATGTTTGCAGTTTTAAAAATTAATAAAATCAATAACTATTATTATTAAAGTATTTATACCATTATTATTTGGTAATTTCTTTTGAATCACATTTTTAAATTAGATAATTTTACCCTTTAATAAATAAAAATAATTTATTTATTTACTAAAATAAATAAAAAACTTTTTAATTTAAGATAATTAAATAATTTATCTTTAAAAATTAACAGTTATGTATATTAATTTACAAAATATTAATTAACAGTTATCTTTAAAAATTAACTTTCTAATACATTGTACGAAATATGTTTACAAAATAAATATTAATTTAAAATCAATTAATATTATTTTAAATTAATTATTATTAACATAAATTAAAAACAAATTTATTGTGTTGAATTTGTTTAGATATTCTCTAATTCATTTATTCCCGTAAAAGAATATCATCTCTTTTTGATAAATATTGTACGATTAATTTAAAAAAAATATATTATTTTTAAAAGAAATCTTATCACATTATTAAAAATATTTTTTGCTTATTAAATTATTATTAAAAATATACTGCATTTACACGTGTAACGTATATTGAGTGTATTGAAATATTTTCTTCGTATGGTGTCAGGTGGTTTGAGTGTAAATTGTTTAATACCGGTTTAAAGTTGTAAGGTGGTTTGAGTGTACTATAAATCTCGTCTGCCGCGCCTTAAATCGAAAATTAACAGCGTTTTCTCTTATACAACTACTGTGTAACTTCACGATTCTTCTGTTACAGTATTTTTTTCTTAAGTTCCTCACACACCTTTTCATACTACTTTACTCTCCTCAAATAACATCTTTACTATTATTTTTACTATTACATATGTTAATTGTATTTCGTATTTTTTTTAAGAAAAAATAAATTGAGTATTTGCTTACTATAGAAGATTTATTTATTATGAGTAACTGTTTTATTTTTTAGTCAAAGAAACTGTTTTTTAGTTTGACCCGTTATCCTATTACAAATTTCATTTTTATATTAAAATAATTTAATGCTTAGTTTTCTCTATAATAGAAGCCATCCCTCAAATTTTCACACTTTATATTCATGGGATGACATAGTCCGAACAAATGTTTATTTTAAGTTCTTTAAAAAAGATTTTAAAAAGTTAATATTTTCTCAAAATTATTTATTTAATATAATTAATTTAAAATTTATCTTATTTAAAATTTTCTTTGTATATAAATATTCATCTTAGATATTAAAAATAATTTAGTTTCTTTTCCAAAATAGAGTTAATTTCCAAAATAAAAGAAAAGAGGTTTATGTTGGATCTTTGAAAAAGACTCCTATATTTAAAGAGTAAAGGATCTTTCAAAAAGACTTTTATATTTAAATAGTAAAGGGTGTTAGAAAGATTAAAGATTTAATAAAGAATATTTATTTAATGTGAATTAAGATTTTTTTTCTTATAAAAAGAGTGTTCCTATTTTATCAAATTTTCATTATTGAATTATATAAATTAATTCATTAAAAATACTTTTATATTTTCATTTCCAAGTATTTCATGAAATTTTAACTTTATTTCTTATAATATTTTTATTTCTATCATTTCTTTATTATATTTATTATATTATACTGCACACACATGTACAAATATATATATATATATATATATATATATATAAATTTTTTGTATTTATAAAATGACATTAAAACATATTTTATTATTTCAATAATTTTATTATCTTTTTATTTTTTTCATCTTTAAAATATTCATCAAAATAAAAGCTGTGATTTATTTTAAAATATTCTTCTCCTAAAATATAATATAATAAAATTATTAAAGTTAAAAAATATCAATATTTTGCTGGTGCAAATAAAATTATATAAGATCTTCTTGTGTTGAATTTGTTTAGATACTCTCTAATTCATTGCTTCCCGTAAAAGAGTATCATCTCTTTATTTATTATAAATATTGTACGAGTAGAAGTATATTTTAAATTATATATTATTAAAAGTATATCTTTTTCTTTTTAAATTATACATTATTAAAAATATATATAACTTTTTCTAAATTATACATCATGTGTGACGTGTGTATGGAAATATTTTTCATGTTAGGTGGTTTGAGTGTAATTTGCTTAATTCCAACCACTAACAAATATTGGTACTATAAACCTCGTTTGCCCCGCCTTAAACCGCGAATGACCAGCGTTCTCTCTCATGCGACTGTGCGAACTTTAAGGATTTTGTTTTCCTTTTCTTCATAGATTTATCGGCTACTGTGCCTTTTTTTATATTAATCTCTCAAACCCTTTTTCACGCGTAACTTTACTCTCATCTGCACCTACTTTATACTCAACTGCTCCATTAATTCAACACAGCCATTATCTCCTATTCACAGTAACAAAAACAGTCATTGATATTCTTTATATCACTTTCTCAAATGCCATTTTACTATAACATATGTTAATTATATTTTTTTACGGGAAAAATAGATTGGACATGTGTTGAATAAAGAAGATTTATATATTATTAGTAACTGTCTTTATTTTTTATTAAAAAAACTGTTTTAAAGTTTGACCCTTATTTGTCTGTTACAAATTTTATTTTTATATTAAAATAATTTAATGTTTATTTTTCTTTATAATAGAGAGGTCATTCCTCAAATTTTCACACCTTATATCCATGAGTAGGATATAGTATGAACAAATATTTATGTTCTTTAAAAAAGATTTTAAAAAGTTAATATTTCCTCAAAATTATTTATTTCATACAATTAATTTAAAATTTATCTTATTTAAAATTTTCTTTGTATAAAAATATTATCTTAGTTATTAAAAATAATTCATCTTAGTTTTTATATATTTAACATTATTTTTTATAATATTTTTATTTCTATGATTTCTTTATTTTTTTATATTTATTATATTATCCTGCACACACGTACAAATACGTATATATCTTTTAAATTTATAAAATGATATTAAAAAACATTTTATTTTTTCAATAAAGTTACTATCATTTTACTTTTTCATCTTTAAATTATTCATCAAAATAAAAGGTGTGATTTATTTAAAAATATTTTTCTCCTAAAATATAATATAGTAAAAATGATTAAATTTAAAAATTTCAATATTTTGCTGCTGCAAATAAAATTATGTACTATCTTCTTAATTATATATCAGTTTAATATTTTTAAAATAATAAAAATATTAATTGATTTAAGAAAGACACTAAAAATTATTAGCCAAAATTCAAACAAATATACTTTATATAAATAAAATAATTATTCAAACAATTAAATACAAAATTTAAATGATTTATTTAATTACAAATCTCCCACATGTAACTTATAATTAAATAATTAAATGTAACATAAGATTATTAATTACAGTTAAATAATTTTGTTGTTATAATTATGAATTTCATTCAATAAATACTGAATTCATACTGGTAAAATGAACTCTTTTAGTTCACAATTGTGAAAACAAATATATAAATAAAATAATTATTCAAACAATTAAATAAAAGATTTAAATGATTTATTTAATTACAAATCTCCCACATGTACCTTATAATTAAACAATTAAATACAACTGAAATAATTAATTACAGTTAATATAATTTTGTTTTTATAATTATGAATTTCATTCAGTCTATTTAATATGTAAATACTCAATTCATACTTGTTATAATTTTGTTGCCATATTAGATTGTATAACGGTACAAATTTAAACAGGAAAATATACTACTAATGCTCAAAATTTTAAGCAAACTACTCTTACTATCAATTAAAAGTAATTATTTATTAATAATGAATAAATAATATATTTAATGATATTTAGTTTTTTTTAATTATTTAATTAGTATTTATTATATATAATAAAATTATTCACCTTTTTTATTGTAAAAATATTTCCTCTTGCATTTATGTTCTGATTCCTATTTTATTATCTGTAACCTACAATAATGTCTACAAAGACATTTTGGACAAAGCAACAGAGTCGTCAGTCCTTTTT
>Ga0099825_1010365_pt1 | contig 10246 bp, 7 predicted proteins | sample SiratroredBW_FD_76838 | JGI IMG/M metagenome (GOLD analysis project Ga0099825, IMG submission 76838) | Root nodule microbial communities of legume samples collected from California, USA - Siratro red BW | ecosystem: Host-associated > Plants > Roots > Nodule | place: USA: California | collected... | reverse complement strand
CAAGGTCTGACATAGAAGAAGTTCAACAAGAATGGGCAAAGTTTTTTCTTAAAGTTAGAAGTACATCTTAGTATTAGAAGTTTTCTTAATGTATTACAAGATCATTTTAGTGTACATTGCTATATATATTATTTGTTGGACTATTTCAGAATTAAATTATATGAACTGAAAATGAATTAAATCTGGTTGTGGAACTGTTTGCAGGTTGGGTAGTAGCTAATTTAATCTGTTTCTTTAAAAAAAAACATACATACAACGTCGGTTAAGGTCAAAAACGACGTAGTGAAGGACTCACCACGTCGTTTTTTACCATAACCGACGTGGTGTTTAATATTATTATTATTTTAAGGAGTTGCACCATGTCGGTTTTGTCCCAAAAACGACATGGTGAAGAGAAAACCCACGTCGGTTGGATTCCCAAAACCGACGTGGGTTTTCTCTTCACCACGTCGTTTTTGGGACAAAACCGACGTGGTGTAACTCCCTAAAATAATTATTATTAAACACCACGTCAGTTTTGGTTTTCTTAACCGACGTAGTGAGTTCAATCACTACATTGGATATTAAACCGACGTCTGATTCAACGTCTCCTGGGTCAACGTCGAGTTGAAAACCAACGAAAAAAGCCTCTTAGAACTGACGACGAAGGCTATTTTTCTACTAGTGAATGATCCATATATATGGATACGTTTGAATAATTCTTTTGGAAAATAAGAAGAAAAAGAAAATAAATATACTATAGACAATGTAAAATATGCAGATATATATGAGGACTGCATGAGATGTTGGTGTTTAATTAAAGACGGAAAAAAGCATTAACTCATGAGTAAAAAGAAGAAAATGAAAATATGTATGAACTAACGGATCGGCGAAGATGAACGATGGTTATTCCGCCAGCGTTATACAAGTACATGTTTCTGCAGGGTGTTACAATGCCGACCCTATCGCTCTTCACGTTCAAAACTATGTTGTCATTACTGTCTCTGACTTCGGTTTTTTCACCCACACGATACCTCTCCCTTGTGACCACTTTAGATTAACTAAAAAGAATAGACATATTTTAATTTTAATATAATAATAAAAAAATTATAATCTTAAGATGAATTCTTATTAAGAATGAATAGACAACGTAAAAGACATATTAAAATAAATCTTAACTATCGGAGTACATATGAACACATTGCTATGTACGCATATGATCATATTTTGGACCCATGGTAAACGATTATCTGAACATGTACTATGTTGGAACCATGCACAGAGGCTCATATACCTGGAACACAGTAATGAGGGGTGACGATCGGGGTGCCAAAGGGTGCTGATAATTTATTTGTCATATTTGATGGTTTCAAGGATCAGGCAGGAAGAATATGAGCTTAATTTGTACAATCAGAAACTCATGCTTTGTTTTATATATATTATCTGCAAAGGTAAAGCATGTCATTGTTGGAATAGATTTTCTTTGTGGACAACGATCAACTTCTTATGATGACTAATCGTTTTGAATTCATGAAAAGGTAAACTATTAAGTTATTTTATTAAGCTTGTTTAATGTGATAACGATATAAAGGGTTTCTTGTAAATCTAAAATATATATATATTTTTATTATAAAAGATTTATATTTTTTATAATATTTTATATATTCAAGCAATTTATTTATTATAAAATTTAGTGTTATATATACATATATTCAATGTGAAAGCATACACTCTAAATTATAGCTTGTTTTTGTAATGCAGATGATGATATAGCTTGTTCCATATCACTAAAATTTATAATAAACGCTATGAAATATGTAGGTTGTATTATAACTAAAATTTGTAATAAGTAAATTATTTTAAATGTAAATAATATTTAAATTTATAGAAAATAATTTGTATTGTGATATGTTACTGTTCGGTCGATTAATCTACTTTAATCAGCAGGTCTTTGGTCTGTGTCGGTTCTTCAAGTCTATATGTGGTCATCTTCTTGCTTTATTTTTGGATTAGTCTTTGGTCTCGGAAGGAGTCTATGCAACACTCAAGTTAGTCGATATGAGTATTATAGGATGATTTGAATTAGAGTAACAATACTTTACGTTTTGAAAGTATCTTTTTATTTATAGGCTTTACTTGGACTTCTTAGTAGATGGGCCAGAGCCCAAATTCTTGTGGGTCCCATATTCACTTTCCTTTGCGTGTTATGTATGATAATCGTCACGTGTATGTTATAGTAATTTTAGTGAGAGAATGGGCATGTCAATGAAGGAATGGTGATGTCGGTCGATCGATGAATGGTTGGCCAATCAGTTTGGTAGTACACAAGCCGCCCAAGTCCTTGACAATATTTATTGTATCCGAGGAAGACTTAGTAAAAGGTAACCTTGTTGATTGTGCAAGCTTGAGACTTCATATTCGATCGGCTTTCGAACCATAATGTTGGTTGGTGCGAAAGGTAACTTTTCGAAACATTTCGATTCAAATTCTCTTTTTGCTTGTGATGATATGAAGGTCACTCGTTTTGAGTCTTTGATCGCCCCTTGATCGAACTGTCACAGGAACACGACGTTTCACATGCGCCATGCGATAAACAACAAAAGTGGTAGTCCATTTCACGTTACCATCACTTGTTGTACTTATCGGTCCACCTAGTCCTCGGCTGAGCTCTATGCATATATTTTAAAGGTAAATAAATGACTTCCTTCTCTCTCTATATTTCATTACAAGAAATTTTTCGATTTACCTACAGATTATTACATATAGATTTTTATTCGTAGATAAATTTAGTATTACCTATGGATCTATTTCATACAAATTTTATCTACAAATTTTACCTAAAAAAAATTCATAGGTAATTACACACAAATTCTAATTCATAGGTAAATTTGACAGTACCTACAAATCTTACTTACGGAAAAATTCGTAGATAATTACATATGGATCCAAATCCATATGTAATTATGTATCCATATGTAACTATGTACAGATCTAAATCTGTACGTAATTACCTACGAATTTTTTCATAAATAATATTAATAATTAATTTTGTTAAAATTATTATTATTATTAACATTTTTAATATTAATAATAATAACAATTATTATTATTAAAATTATTATTATTATTAGCATGATATAATTAATAACATTATTTTTATTATATTTAATATTAGTTTTACTAATTTTATTATTATTATTAAAATTATTAATATTACTAATATCATTATTAATATAGTTAATAATATTATAATTATTATTAATATTATTAATAATATTAATAATATGGTTAATAATATAATTATCATTGTTATTTTTAATATTAATATTAAATTTATTAATAATAATATTAATATTATTAACATTATATTATTACTATTATTATTACTAATTTTATTATTAATGATATTTTTAATAATATTAATATTCTTGGTACTAATATTATTAATATTATAATGAATACTATTATTAATATGATTAATATTATTATTTGTAACATCCGATATTTTCATATAATATGAACTTTATTGCATAGGAATTATATAATAAACCTAAATATAAATATCTATACATTCATCATATATTTTAAAATATACTTTTCCACAAAATACTTAATATAATTATCTTCGTACAGTCACAAAATAAAATTAAATTAAATTAAATTAAACTTCTCCATCAGCTGAATAAGGAATTAAGCCACTTGTCATGTGTAATACACTATCATCGCAAATTTAAAAACAAAGCAAACACTACACAAAAAGAAGGATAAGCTATAGTTTTTATAAAAAATGTATTTTCATACATTAAATTTTTATATCAACCATATGACAAAAAATCAAGCTTTCATAATTCATCTTCTTAACCATCACATTATCATTCACACATCACATTCATGTGACACATTCCATATAATCTGATCCAATCGGTTATTTTTCAAATCGTAGTACGGTCATATTAATTTGTCAATCCATATGATCTCGTATAATCGTTTTTTGTTTCACATTGTAGCATGATCATATTAACCTATCAGTCCATATGATCTGATCCAATCGGTTAATTTTCACACCGTAGCAAATCATATTAACCTATCAATCCATATAATATGGTCTAATCAGTTCTTTTTCACATTGTAGCACAGTCATATAAACCTTTTAATCCATATAAACGGGTCTAATCAGTTCTTTTTCACACTGTCTTACAAAAACTTCAAGGATGAATTTTTCAAAGTTTAGTTTTAGGGGATGGGTCAGCCGTAAGTTTATAATGGTGATGTACCCAAGTTTTCATTGTACTGGACTAGAGCCCTAACACGATACAAGTTTGGTTGAGATCCTGTATGATAGACGCAGACTTGGCAGCCATTTCGGTCTTAGACCAGCTTTCCCGTTGCATTTTCACCCAAAGACTCCTTGGTACCTTTTGGTCTGAGGCCAGAGTAGTGATGTTCTCGATATGTTTTTCCATTTATTTTGTCATTCTTTATTTTTGTTGACTAATCATTTTATTATTTTTTCAATATTATAATCACAATGAATCCGCCTGGTGGCAACAATATCTTTCGCAACCTCTTGAAGAAGAGGTAACCGGGTTCAACTGACAGCACTACAAGAAAAAAATTATTTAGAGACAAATTTTTAACTACCAAATGAAATGGTTACTAATTGTGACCAAAATGGTCACCAAATTAGATTTTGGTTGCTAAATAACTACAAAATAGAAGTAATGATTGAATTTAGTGATTAATTAAGTCAAATAATTGGTATCTAACATTAGCTACCAAGATTTTTGTGACCTATACCATTAGATTAATAATATTAATAATATTAATAATATTTATAATAATAATATTAATAATTATTATAACATTAATAATATTTATAATAATAATAGTAACAATGATAATATTAATAATAATAAAAATAATATATATAATAGTAATAATAATCACATTAAAAAAATATTTATAATAGAAATAATATTAATAATAATAATAATATTTATTACAATAATACTACTAATAATAATAAAGTATGATCTATCATGTGGTGATTGATCAAGATTCAAGAGTTACAATTAGAGCCACAATAAATGCATGATCGATATTTGGAGACACAGTCACCATGTACTTCTCTCTGCTAAATATAGTGCCAATCTTTTTATTTATCTGCAACAACAATTATTTCTATGAATAAGAGGGTGTAAAATATATAACTATATATAATGTGATTAAAATAATTATATTATTTTTCCTTCCTCTCTCCATCATGGGGAATTAATCAAAATGATAAGTATATATTAAAATTAAATTACCTGGGCAATAAGAATGTTGGAATCTCCTATGTAAACATCCCAAGAGGGTCCAAACCAAGTTGCTTTGACCTTGAAGTCACAAATATCAGTGACATTATTTGCCAAGAACACGTTTAATTTCATCTTTAGCTGAAATAATGAGGATCTTTCCCTTCTAAAGATCAAATCCCCAGATTCTGTACTTTCGCCTCTAAATGCTTTCCAATTATCAACCGAAATCTGTATGATTCAACAAGTTCAAACTTAAATTTCAACAACCATTAGATATATACACACTTCAATTTAGGATACCAATTAAGACAGTAATGCTTGATTCACCAAAAATCGATCTATTATATATTTTTTCAATAATTAGATGGAGATGATTAAACACAACATGAAACTCTTGATGGAAGGAGAATGGCTAGAGGAATAATTAAAAGTCAAAGAGGGTACATAGAGGTATTTTCAAGAAATATTAGATACAGATAATGAGAGTTTGACTAAGGTGTTTGTGGAATTAGAAGTCAAGGATACTTTGCGATATTAACGGATGATATCACAAAACTCATGGTAGATTTTCACACAAAGAAAATGGTCGAATGAGTATAATGCATGATACCCAAATATGATAATCCTTTAGGCGAAATGACGCTTAACCTATATTTTATGTGGGATGTATGGATACAATTTTTCTTGAAGTTTTTTCTAATAGATCAAAAAAGGTTCTACACAAGGACAGATAAATTATAAAGTGCATTTTTTTAGGGAAGAAAGTTGTTAGAAAGAATCTTAGGAGCAAATAAAGTGGCAGACTAGGTTGGGAAGAAATTTGTTATAAAGAATCTTAGGAGCAAATAAAGTGGCAGACTAAGTTAAAAGTAAAAGGAAAATAGTGTGTGATCCTAAAAATAAACTATAACAAAAACTTATGATTTGGTAAGGGTTGTCTTTTTATACTAAATGTTTAGGATATTTGGATTCTATGATAAATGAGTGAATTGATGAGAGGATCAATTGGTAAATGGAAGCTCGATCAAGGAATGTGACAAGGAGATCTACTAGTGTTTTTCTTATTCCTCATCATTGATGAAGGTTTAACTAATTTGATGAAAAAAAATTAACACCAATAATATGTTACCAAGTGTTAAAATAGGGACAAGGGAAGTCGAAGTAAGACTTCTACAATTTCGAGTGATATGGTTAAAAAAATATTCTAAGGTGTCTAAAATTGACTTTTGGTCTCAAGGTTAATTTCTTCATAAGATATGAGGAATTAGTGTAAAGAGAATTTTCACAAATGGAACGATAACATTCTCAAATTATAACCAAATAAAGCTACTTTTTATATATTTGGAACTACCTATGAGGAAATAACGTTAAAAAGATTCAAGTGTGAGAATATCAATGTTGTGAAAAAATAAGAGAAATGACTAAAAGAAAGGAGAGATATTTATCTTTTGTTATGTTTATCCTTAAATAAATATATTTTGACACTCTTACCTACATACTATGTGTCTTAATTCAAGAAAATAATTACAATGGTTTAAGAAATGAAGAAATTTCGAAGAGAATTTTTACGTGGATGAGGAAGTGAAACCAAAGTAATCTAGTAAATGAAATGAGAAACAATATGTAAAGATAAGAGTGATAGTATTAGGGACTTCAAGACCTTTAATGAGATACTTTTAGGTAACTAGAAATGGAGACTATACTAGTAGAAAAAGAAAATGTTACGACAAGATATGACATCGATTAAAAAAGAATTGTTGTAAACAAAATCACAATGACAATTGTGTAAATAAATAAAAACATATTACAACTTATGTAATAGACTCATTCTACATCGGTTGTGAGCACCAACCGATGTAATAGATACCCTATTACATCGGTTATTTTAACAATCAAAATAATAAGTGTATTTTTAGCTTAACATTTTCACTATTTTTGTCATTCGTCTTTCTCTCACGTTGTAGAGAGTTTTTACTGTTTGCGCTCTCTCATCTCTTATTAGGTCTCTCCTCTCTAGTTGTTTGCACTTTCTCCTTTCCTACTTCTTTCGATTATTTTTTCACTTATATTTGATAATGAGACACTTTTAGGTAATTAGAAACAAACACCTACTTAAAGTATATGACTATTGAAGGATGTGTTGGATTCTAAATATGAAACGAGGAGATAAATATGAAAATCTCTAAATCTTGGTACACGACCTTGAAGGTTGTGAGTTATAAGAAACACAATGTTTGTAAACTAAAACAATAACATAAAAGATTAGAACTAAAGAAAATATCTCATTTATTATAATACGTGATTAAGAGAATAACCATTGGCAAATAAATATAATAGAATGCTCTTTAATTTTAATTATCAAGATGACAGGTTGAGTGATATGGGTAAATTGGGTTTAGACAATGGAATAGAGAAGAACGTGATTTTAGTAGGAACAACCATTAATTAATAATCTTATGCTAGAAATTAAACAAACTAGTTTAGAGTCAATAACGAGGAGATACTTATATAAAGAAGACATTTTAAGAAAGTATAATAAGTTATTAAATCAAATAGGATAACATGGGAGGATACTGACGTTGTTTTATTAAAGAGTCAAGAACTTTTTCTAAAGCAAACCACTTTGTTTGGAAATTAACTAAAGGTAGAAACCCAACGAAGGATAACCTAGTGAGAAAATAGTGAAAATGACAAGCACAACATGTGTTATTAGATGAAAGCATCAATCATTATTCTTTGAGTGTGATGTTAACAAAAATATGGGATATGTGCAATATTGGACTGACGTGAAGTCCTATCATCTTTATGAGACCAATAAAGATTTGCAACAATTCTCTCTATTTGTTGGGAGGAGAGAATAGGATGATGTCACTTGAATCTTATGCAAGAATTTGATCAAGGTGATTGCCAGTGTACTTGATATGAGAATGCATGACATGTAAAAGTAATGAAAGAGAGTAAAGTTGGTTAAGAGGATGTGTGGGATACGAGAATAAAGGAAGATATGTTTTAAGTGTTGACAGCATTATCTATACATAAGAAATGAGAATGAGAAAGAAGAGTATTGAAATTATAAATTTTATAAATTTCTTGATGTGAGTATGGAGAAATGCAAATGTAAATCTTATTTGTGGTGGAAAAGGTAAAGGAAGAAATTGATTAGGATAGAGATTTTGAAATGCACCTGATCTACCTATGTAGGTGGAAAAGTGATGTGAATGTGAAAAATCATATTTCCAATTGTAGATTTTGAAATGATCGATAACCCAATTTTTCAATACTAATAAGTAGAATTTTATTTATTTATTTAGTCATTGCCTTAAAACATAAATTCACATTAACATTTAAAAGAGACTCTTATTACTTGAGGAGTATTGAAGTTGTTATTATTGATATCTTTTTTATAACTTGTATTTGGTCTTGGAGATGAAATATTTATGCCCTTTATTAATGTTTATTTACTGTGTAATATGTTCAATGTGCTTATTTTATATATTTTTCATCTTCTTATTAAAAGATATATTTTATGTGTAACATTTTATACACCTTTTAATGTTTATATACAAGATAAAGAATAAAAAATCATCTTATCTCAATAAAAAATAGTTATTTTTTTTATTCCTTCTCTCTTTACATTTCTATTACATACCAAATATACAAGTATAAATTAATTAAAGATTAAATAAAAAAATAAGAATATAATTGATAAGAAAGTAATTGATGTTACTTTCAATTTTATAAATAAAAAATTTCTAAAAATTTGAAGAATAATGAAAAAAAATTCAGTTGTAAAAAATAAAAAATATAATAAATTTTCTTGTTATTAGGAAAAATAATTATGAAATCTTCTGTTTTATTTCTACATCATAATATATATATATATATATATATATATATATATATAATACTATATGAAAAATAAAAGTTTAAATAAAAATAATGAATGTTATTTTAAATTTTAAAAAATATCTTACAAATAGAAACAAAATCTTCTAAAAAACTATGACAGTTAAAAATGAGTGAAAGTACATTTTAATTTTATTCTTTCATGCCATTCGAAAATAAATATCTTATAGACAAAGTAACATATGCAGATATATATATCAGGACTGCATGAGATGTTGGTGTTTAATTAAAGAAGAAAAAAGTATGAATTGATGAGTAAAAAGAAGAAAATGAAGATATGTATGAACTAACCGATGGGCGAAGATGAACAATAGGGTTTCCGTAAGCGTCAAACAAGTACATGTGTCTGCGGGGTGTTACAATGCTCACGATGTTGCTCTTCACCGTGAAAACTGTGTTGCCATTGCTGTCTGTCACAGTGAAATTTTCACCTATACTCCTCTCCCTTGTGATTATCAGATGAACAGGATCTGGACCTGCAATATTATATAATTAACACTTTAGATTAACTAAAAAAAATAGACATATTTTAATTTTAATATAATAATAATAATAATAATAAAATTATAATCTTAGGATGAATTATTATTATGAATGAATAGACAAAAGCGTAAAAGACATATATTAAAATAAATCCTAAATCATAGCAAAAGGGAAATTAGAAGTTAATTAAAATCATTTAATTCTGTATATCAAACTATATCTGAGTATTATCAATACGTTGAAACTATGTATGCATATACGATCATATTTTGGACCCATAAAGTAAGCGATTATTTGAACATGTACTATGTTGGAACCATGCACAGAGGCTCGTATACCTGGAGCACAGTATTGAGGGGCGATGATGGGGGTGCCAAAGGGTGCTGATAATTGGTTTGCCATATTTGACGGTTTCAAGGATCAGGCAGAAGAATTTTAATTTGTAGAATCAGAAACTGATGCTTTATATATATAAAGAGAGAGATAAGTAGATATAGAGAGATCTTGTTCCTGGTTGAACTTCTCATTAGTAATTAATAGAGAATTCAAAAACTGATTAGTCATCATAAGAACCTTTT
>Ga0099825_1010361_pt1 | contig 10248 bp, 9 predicted proteins | sample SiratroredBW_FD_76838 | JGI IMG/M metagenome (GOLD analysis project Ga0099825, IMG submission 76838) | Root nodule microbial communities of legume samples collected from California, USA - Siratro red BW | ecosystem: Host-associated > Plants > Roots > Nodule | place: USA: California | collected... | reverse complement strand
TATGAATGAATCCCCCTTGGTTTCTATCAGGAATCCTCTAGGCATTGAATTTTGTTAATTGGTTTTACTGGTTGAAATTCTGGTTGCCTGACTAGAAACCAAAACGCATGCAATGAAGAAGATAAACAATGTGTGTCGACTTTTATTTTTTCTTTTTCATCTTCTCTTTTTTTCTTTTTCTTTTTTTTTTCTTTTTTTGTTTTCTATATATTTTTTTTACTTTCTACTTTTTTATTACTTCTTTATTTTTTTCTCTTTTTATTTTGTTATTATTTTTTATTTTATTTTCTTATTTATTTATTTATTTCTATCTTTATTTATTATTCTTATTTTTTATTTTTTTGAATATTTTTCCTAACTTTAATTTTTTATTATGAATTATACACAAAGTGCAAAAATAAAATATTTTTTATTTTTATTTTTTACTTGGACGTAATTGGATGTTGACAGTATTAGCCCACTTTATTGTTCCCAACTTCATAGGAATTTTGATGGTGATTGCCTACATGGATATATTCCACAATCAGGTTGTGCAATCTCTAACATAAAATATGGATGGAGATGGAAAAAGAAAATTTGATTACTTCAAAATGACCTTCACAAATCTTTTTATTTTTAGAGCCACAAGTAGACCATTCCTCAGATATATTTGGAAGTCCCAAAATAGACCCAGTAACCTGTCTGACTGCATTGAACTCCGAAATAGAAAATTTATCTATATCATCTTCATTCAAGATATCAAACTTTTTCGCTATTATGACACCAGATGGCGCTTTGTTTTCGTAAAAAGACTCATCATTCATGGAACTTGGTAACCTTTTCCTCAGCAAAATATTTCAAGTAACCCAAGTGAAATGAGTGTATGATCGAGTTGAACAACACACAATCAATGTTTATGTGATTGCGTGGCAATGCTCTACGAGGACCAAAATCGAAATGGAAAAGCGAATTTGAGTGAGTCAATTAGTGTGTAAGAGTGAGAAGCCTTTTATCACAGCCTCGCTCCACACCTAGCATTTGTCTCGTGGTCATTTCGAAAGTGACCGATGGCGTTTCTTCCTTCTTCTTTACTGTACACTCTCTCTCACACTCACTGACTCACTCAAATTCGCTTTTTTGTTTCAATTTTGGTCCTCGCAGAGCATTGCCACGCAGTTCACATAAACACTGATTGCGTGTTGTTCAACTCGATCATGCACTCTTTTCACTTGAGTTACTTGAAATATTTTGCTGAGTAAAAGGTTAACAAGCTCCATGGATGATGAGTTTTTTTTACATAAACAAAGTGCCATTTGGTGTCATAATAGCGATAAAGTTTGATATCTTGAATGAAGATGATATAGAAAAATTTTCTATTTCGAAGATAAATTCAGTCGAGCAGGTCAATAGGTCTATTTTGGGACTTCCAAATATACGAGGAGTGTTCCACTTGTGGCTCTAAAAACAAAAAGATTTGTGAAAGTTATTTTGGAGTAATCAAATTTCCTTTTCCCATTCTCCATCCATATTTTATGTTAGAGATTACACAAATCTTGAATAAGATCTGCCTAGTTTGTAAATCTATTTGTCATAAATCTAAGGGTGCTCAATTAATCTTTGAATAAAGCGGCTTATCAATTTCAAATATTGTTCTAGAAATGGGATGGGCGGGTATCTGGCAATGAAGTTTAAATTTTCGTCCAATGATCTCTACAGAAGAACTGCAATTATTGTTAAAGTGAATGAAAGGCCTCTTCTCTAGTCGATGTGGGATCTTCAACACATCCCCTCACGCCGAACGTGAAACTTATATGTAATGGTAGTCCGATAATTGGTGGCGCGATAGGCCCAACAACTTTGCTAGGATGGGCTCTAATACCATATCAAGAAGTAGATTTTAATCCTAACTCAACTTTAGAAAAATGGCTTGTAAGGTGATGTTTGTAGTCACTTATAAACTATTGAAAGACCTCTTTTGTAGTCGATGTGGGATCTCTAACAAAACAATTAAAGGTCATTATCTCTCTATTGTTTTTGGTTACCTGAGTTAACCTTATTCTGTCCTCTGGTTTTTTAATGTGTTTGAAATTTCCTAACATACACTATATTTTATTGTGATCTGCCTTCTTAAAAAATTAATTAATTCTTCCTGTATAGCCTTCTTTTCACTATATGCACAAGAGAATACATGTTACTGCCATGTTTCTATCTACCTATTTCCTTTGTGTAATCATACATAGTTTACCAATTTCATATTTTGGAGACAAAATTTATGTGTTCCATATTGATGAAATTCCCCCTTCCTTATTCTTTGCTATAGTATATCTCCAATTTACGTTAGAATTTTCGCATACTCCAAAACAAGTATTAGAATTTATCATTTCTATCTTGGTTTTTTGAATACATATGATGTATAAATCTTCATTTGTCACTAACTGTTTTAATATATGTCCATTTACACACCCCTACCAATCCTCTTATGTATATACTCATGATCTTCATAATGACTTTGTATTTTTCCTTCTGTTTTTCCTACATTCTTCATCATATCCCTATTCTCCATTTTCCATACCTATTTTATTATATTGTCTTCATTTTTTGTATATCTAAAACCATTTTTTTCCTATATTACACATTTTAATCGCCTCATCCAAACTATTTTTTACCCCCAAATAACCTATTGCAATTATGAATGTCTATATCATTGATAGAGTTATTCGGGAAATGAAAATATGACCTATGTTGAGGTTCATGGTATAATGTTGTAGTGCAGACTACCTCACTCTCATTCATTTTCAATCTAGAACTAGAACCACCCTTGATCAATGACTTCCTCTTCAGTGTATCCTTTAGGTTGATTTGACATACTATAATCAACTTCATAGCCTCGTCACCATTCTCTCAATCCAAATCACCATATTCTAGTTCATGGTCGTCTTCATGTGCTTGCCTTTGTCCATGAGAATGTCCTTGTTATGCAACTTTCCCTTGTAAAACTAAAAAAATAATGTTATTTTGACACCGTGACATGGCGTTAGCTTCATTTGACATTGTTGGTGAGGCAAAAATATATTATTTTAATCCAGCGTGTAAAGTAAAGGTGCTTTAAAGCTTCGATGAGGTTTGCATTTACGTTTGAAGACCATAAACACAAAAAACTGGCGTGCGTCCGCTCATCTTCTCCGTCCTCTCGTGTTCTCTGTTCTCTAGTATCCGATCTCTCGTCTTTTCCATGATTGTTGTTCTCCGTCTGCTGTCTTGGTTGGCTGCCATTATAGTCATTGTTGCGGTGGTTTGACTGTTCCACTTTAGTGGTGTTGTTACTGTAAATGTGTGGTGGTTAGAATAAAGATTCGTCTTTTATGTAGTTTTTGATGGAAAATGATGTTTTTTTGGTCGTTTAAAGGTTTTGTTTTTGGTTGACGTATGATTTTCGTTTGGGGTTTATGGTTGTGGAGTAAAGGCTTGTCTTTTATGGGGTTTTGATTAAAAGGGAAGACTTTTTTTTATTTCACGATTTAGTTTTTTTGTTGAGGTATGATTTTTGTTAGGGGTTTAGGGCTCTGATGTTTGAATCTTTTTGTTTCATCTGTGTATGGTGCCGAGAAAGATGGGTTGTATGCTCATTTTGAAAGTGATTTTCTTTTGAATGAATGGTGGGTCAGTATGTTGGTTGGTTTTTCATGGATTGTTTCATGAATTGGTTGGCTTTGTTAAGTGTTTGAAAGTTTGAACATTCGTGGGTATTTTTTTATGTTTTGATTTGCAGAACATGATGCATGCCATCTGACATGTGAAAGCATGAGAGGTTACCCAAGCTTTAACGAGGGGACACCTCCGTTGAACTTTTGGCGACTGAATTCAGAAGTGTTGATGAGGACCATTTTGGCATATTAAGTTCTTACCTTCTTTATTTACAACCATAAGAAATATGAATGACTATTTGATGTACCAAACTATGTTAAATTGATACACCTGTGTGCATAAATTCTGGTTCTGATCTTAACAAACATAAGTGGTTACTCATGTTTTAACGAGGGGACACCTCAGTTAAACTTTTGACGACTGAACAAAGATGTGTTGATGAAGACCATTTTGGCATATTTAGTCCTTACCTTACTCAGTTACAACCATAAGACAGATGAATGACTCTTTGATGTACCCGAATATGTTAAAATGATTCACCTGTGCTGATAAATATTGGTTCTGAACTTAAAAAACGTCAACAGTTACCCATGCTTTAACGAGGGGACACCTCAGTTAAATTTTTGGCAACTAAACTAATACGTGTTGATGAAGACCATTTTGGCATATTAAGTTCTTACCTTCTTCAATTACAACCATAACAAAGATGAATGACTTTTTAATGTACTAAATATGTTAAATTGATACACCTGTGTGCATAAATATTGGTTCTGATCTTACAATACATTAGCGGTTATCCATGATTTAACGAGGGGACACCACGGTTAAACTTTTGGCAACTGAACTAATATGTGTTGATGAAGACCATTTTGGCATATTAAGTTCTTACCTTCTTCAATTACAACCATAACAAAGATGAATGACTTTTCTATGTATCAAAATATGTTAAATTGATACACTTGTGTGCATAAATACTTGGTCTGAACTAACAAAACATCAGCGGTTACCCATGTTTTAACGACATGACACCTCAGTTCAACTTTTGGTGACTCAACACAGACGTGTTCATGAGGACTATATTTGCAAATAAATTTCTTGTCTTCTTCAATTACGCCCATAATAAGGATTAATCATGTTTTCATTGACCAAATTATGTTCAATTCAAACATCTCTGTGCAACAAAATTGGTTTTGACCTTACAAAACATCAAAGGTTACCCCTTCTTTAATGAGGAGACACCTTAGTTCAAGTTTTGGCAACTCAAGTCATATGTTTCAACATTTCACACATAATGCAATAACAAGTACCAAAATATATACGTGTGATGCACTAACAAGGTCATCCAAATAAATCCATGACATTTAAACCAATTTCATGCACTCACAATAAGTTCACTCAAATTGTTCCATTACATTAACAACAATTAAGTTTTACAACTTTTTACATGTCTTGCAGCAACCTTTGAAGACTTTCTTCTTTTCTTAGGAAATTCAACGCAAGGAGTTCTAAAGATTGATAATTAGTTCCTCTTGATCTTGGATAATATTATTCAGTTGTTTAATATCTGGACGATCTTTGTGTACATCATGCTGGTGTTTTTTAATTTGCTTTGATTTGACCAATACCATCTTTTATAGTTTCTTTCACAATGTCAAATTGAAGCTCTTCATTTAATACTGATAATTCAGCAACCACCTAGTCATGGTAAAAATCAGCACCAATAAATAATGTGAACATGATTAAACAAAAAATATTACATTTTAAACACTTACCAAACTTGAGATCAAAGCTGATTTAACTTGGTTATCCCTTATTTTAACATCCTTCCAATAAAGGATTCGCGAAAATATACCCCTCATTACAGAAGGGGTAACCACAACTGTTTTGTAAAATAATAAGTGATTCTCACCTTACAAACCACCAGAGGTTACCCCTTTTGTAATGAGAGGACAACTTAGTTCAAGTTTTGGTGACACAAGTCAGATGTGTTCATGTGTTTTCAAACCCTATCAATCCACAACCCACTACTCAAATACACCTCATGCAACTTTTTAGTTTTCTCTTCAAACTTCCAAACCCTATCAATCCAGAACCAACTACTAAAAAATGACTATTCGTGTAACAATATTGAGTTTAGTTCACCCATAAAACGTTTTCGCTTTCAACAATATTGTCAAAATAAAAGAGGTAAAAATTGAAAATCTCAAAATTTATAATTTTAAAACGTGGCTGATGATACAAGTCGGAAGCTCTTCACAAAATAAATAAATAAATAAATAAATATATATATATATATATATAACTGCGGAGGGGAAGCATCCCATGTGGCCTGTTCCCTTCTCTTAAATGACCCTTTGATTTGTCAAATCTAAACTCAGTTTATCGAAATATTGACCAAAGGATGTTTTGCTGAGGATTATCAATTATGAAGGCTGCAGTTAGCAGAATTTCTGAAAATGCCTGAATTTTTCAAACAATGGAGAAAAATTGTATTTTAAAATCACAAGAAACCTTTAACATGGAGCATGAAAATTGTAATAGAAATTTATGCTGATTTCCACCAAATTTTCAAATCTTTTTTCCATTGTTTTCCACACCAAGTATACTAAGTGTTCGCTTAAGTGTTATCGAAGTACAAAACAATGAATTGTACAAAAAAAAACAAAAACTTATATATTTCCCTGTTGCTCTATAATCATAATTTGACTTTTATTTCGATAAGCTATATAATCAAACTAGTAGAATTCTAAATTTAATAATTTAGAAAAAAAATAACATAAACAATACATATAACAAACAGTATCTAAATTTTATTGGATATTAAAATGGGTTGGGAGATGATGGCAGCAATGAGTTCAAACTAGAAATTTTGAGTTAAAATATTAAATAGATAATTTTAATATGTATTTAAGTCTAATTTAAATAACTTTAATATGTATTTAAATAGATATTAAATAGATAAATTTAAGTCTAATTTAAAATTCTAAAATTATTTTGCAAAATAAAGTTTATCTTTATTTATATAATATAATAGAATTTTATCTTAGTAACATTTTCAACAAATTTCCATTTTTTTTCTTTAGAGAGATTGTACTAGAGCAGTTTGAGATTTCATCTTAATGAGAGATGTACACAGTGGACTTGTTCTGTCAAGGTTGCCATGTTCTCTTCTTTCGTTTTGAGTAATGTGTGTTCTTTGGAAAAAAAAAAAATACTGCAATCAAATTTATTACTCACAGCAAGTTCAAATTATGTGTACGGAACTTGGGACTTATAAATGATGAAAGGACATGAAAATTAATTTCTCAGAAAAATCAGAGATAGGGCATGTTTCTGATTAGTCATGAATAAAATCACACTGGCAAATGTGGTTTGTGCACTAACCTTAGTTTATATCACCTTAAATTTAACTATAAAATCATATCAGGGGAATTTTACTCTGAAATCTTCTTTATTGAAACACCTTATACAGAGGAAAAAAATAGGAGTTAAAAAGAAAGTAAAGGAAATAAAAAAAATAGAATAAAACACAGTTAAAAAAATGAAAATACATGTAGTTTTAAAATTGCTTGTTAAAGATATAAATCTTATTATTTTTATTATTAATATTTATTTACTGTTGTCATTAAAAAAATTGTGAAAAAGTTATGAAGAAGTCACCTTGATTATTCATAATTATGAGATAGTTTAGAGTGAAAAAAACTTAAATAGTAACAAGACAATAGATTTTTCTTTCATAAGATTATTACATTTATTTTGTTTGATTGGATAATAATTTTTTGGTGGATCTTGTATATGTATTAAATTTATACTTTTTTAATTGTATCAAACCATTTATGTGTGTGGGTTCTTTTTAACTCTAGTTTTTCCTCTCCCATATTTTCTATAACACCGAACATAAAGTTCCCTTTTATAAATTAGCTTGAGATTTAAACATGTTTCTTATTGAGGAAAATAAGTTCAAATTTGGATTTTTTTTTTTTCAAACCCCTAAATAAATTGGCATGAGTTTCTCTAACAAAAAGTAGGAAAAAAGGTTGAGTTTGAATCCGCCAACAAAAATTAATATATTAACAAATATGATAATGTGAATAAAAAATATATATTGGAAAAAAACATCTTAATGTGAATTTCAATGGACATCTATATCAAAACACAGCAAATCGACACACCAATAACACATGCTGACCTCACACACACGGTAATAAGTTGATATCATCCATCAATTTAAAAATAGAGAAAAAATTAGTAGGCAAAAAAGAAATTTGCAACAATAGAAATGAAAAGGTCTCTTACTTTTGTGTTTGTATTGTTTTATACTATATTGTAAGTAAGGTGAGATGTACTCAGCCAATAAGACATCAGAAATTGACACATGCTCGTAGGGAAAACTAGTCAAATAGTTAAAATAATAATTAATATTAATTATTATTGCTAATTAACTTGTTAAATTCATCTGTACTACAATAGTGGTATGAAAAGTTGAGAAAAGAATAATTCGAATCCATATGAATAATGTTTTCTACATTTATAAATAGCATAAATGATTCAAACGAAAGATACGTTTTTAAAACATTCCTTAAGAACTTCAATCCGAATATTAATTTAAGTAATAAAGAAGCTTTTATCGATATCTCACTTATCTTAGTATAAAAGATCGAAAATCAAATACCAAGACCGACACATTATGACAAAAGACCCCTTCAAAGTTCATAGAAAAATATATACAAATTTTAATTCAATTTTTTTTAGAGTTATGACTTTAAGATAAAAAAAATTTTAAAAATACTTATCAAGGTGATATGTATATTATTAGAGTTCAAATGTAAGTGTACATGGGATAATAATAATTAAGTTAAACAATATATAAATAAGAAAACATACAAATATGATATTTTGGATCTTTGTTTTGAATTATTTGTCAATTTAACTTATATAGTTCACTTGTAAATCATTAGTCAAGATTTTTTTTAGTATTTCTTCCTCTTGAATTTCCTAATAAGTAGAATCGAATTTGATTATTTATTTGATACGGATTAGAAAAGCATAAAAAATTGATATTTAATTTAAATTTCCAAATCCTTTGTTTTAAAAGTTTTCCTAATGACATAAAAGGACAGAGATTAGATGACATATGACAAAACATTTGTATAACATTTGTGTAACATGTAATAATATACAAACTCTAAGATCAAATGACAGTAAATTAGTGGAAGCTCCAAGATTTATCATTAGAAGTTTCTTTTAAGAAAAAAACATACAATATGAACAAAACCGAAATGATATATGTTACTATGTTAACAAAAGGACTTATCTACATTCTACAACTATTCTTTTATGTTGAAGAAACAAAACTATAATTTATTCTTCATATTTTCAATAGTTCTAATATATTAGCTAAAATGCTTTTTATCTTTTTATTTTTTTTTTCATTATATTTTTTTGGGAGCCTATATTTTGACATATATAGATTTAAGGAGTCATCCTTTGATGCTATTTCAAAAGAAGGTGCTTGTACAAGGAAAACTAGAAGAAGAATGTAGAAGTTGAATGCAATTTTTATTTTTATTTTTTGTAAATTGTAAATTTATTATTATGAAAAGATTGAAAAATCAAAACTTATTTGCAGTGAATAAATGTGAAGATAATGTAGCCACGTTTTGATAGTAGGATTAAAATATAGTGGGGGAAGGGAGGGTATGGTATTAAGTTTGCTAGAAAGAGAAATATGTCCAGCAATAGTATAATCTCAAATATGGTCCCCCCATCTTTTGTTTTGATTCCTTTGTCTGCTGAGTACTACCCTTTATTAATTGAAAATGGAATATAAAATTTAATTAACCAAATGAAGGACATGGACAAGTTCATTGATTGAAGTGAAACTCTACATGTTTCTTTTTAAGTTACATTGAATTCGAATTTGATGAAAGAAAAAATGTATATATATATTGGTAGAGAAGATTCTAATAAAGTTGGTCAATAAGATTTTATTAAAAAAATTAATAATTTTTCGTATCAATAATATAATTTAAAAAATTCCAAGTGATCTTCATGAATATATTTTTCCTGGGGTAAGGTTGCCAATTTAAGTTCATATTCTAGCTGTGCTACGTTTTGTTAATAAGTAGAGACATTGCCTTTTGAATTCGCTATTATTTTAATAGATTTAGAGCTTTTAGCATTAGTTTAGCCACCTAAAATTTGAGAACCCTATATTCCATAAAAGTCTCATACCTTTAATTATATAAACCTAGTGAACCATTTTATTGTGTAGCAATTTGCAATATTGGTGGGTTGGAATAGCAAGTGAATTACATAGTTCATTGTATATTATCTTGTCTAATATAACATTTTTTCTTTATTTTTACTGAATATATCTATAAACTGAAAATTGAAAATTAAACTATTTTAGTATATAAAGATTATTAAAATAAATTTTGTTTCTCTAACAAAAAAAATAAAATTCTCTATGTATTGATTATAAATTAAAATCCTATAGCTGTGTAAGTCAAGACCATTAAAGACATTGTCTCCCAAGTATATATATATATATATATATATATATATATATATATATATATATATATATATATATATATATATATATATATATATATATATATA
>Ga0099825_1010360_pt1 | contig 10248 bp, 5 predicted proteins | sample SiratroredBW_FD_76838 | JGI IMG/M metagenome (GOLD analysis project Ga0099825, IMG submission 76838) | Root nodule microbial communities of legume samples collected from California, USA - Siratro red BW | ecosystem: Host-associated > Plants > Roots > Nodule | place: USA: California | collected... | reverse complement strand
TTTATTTTTTTTTTATTTTATATATATATATATATATATATATATATATATATATATATATATATATATATATATATATAATTTTTAATAATACTATTATTTTATTATGTAAATGTTTATCTATATGGATAAATAACTTTTCTTCATAAAAAATGAACAGTTATTCTAAGTAATAAATTGGATAAGTTTTTAGTTTACATTATAATAGATAGGATAAAATATTTATTAAGTCATTTTAATCTATTAAAAATTTGATCATATTATTTCATTTGATAAAATTCAACTTAATTCATAATAATTTTGATCCTTAAAAACTTGAAATTAAATATAATTTCTAGAAGTATGATTTATTTTTTACTCGTATCATCTTGAATCTCTTCTACATTTTTTTAATCTCTTTTTCACTCTTAACTCCTTTTTTATCTCGTATAAGAATGTGAGATTATAAGGAATCGTATTAAATATGTAACTTTAGTCTCGTTCCATATAACTCAACATTTTCTTTCTTTTTTCTTTTAAGAGTTTTTTTTTCTCTCATTTTTTTTCTTCTTTTTCTCCTTTCCTTTTTCGTTGTCTTTTTTTTCGTTGATTCTCAGCTATATATGATACTCTTATAACAAAAACTTTATTCAATAAATAAGAAAATATAAAAAAAATAATTCATATATATCATTTCTTTGAATAAACTCATAAAAATAAAGAATCAAAAGTTCAAAAATAAAATACTCATAGGTATCAAAATAACTTTTCAAGATATTAATAATTAAAATCATAATAATTTTTCATTTAAATAAAACTAAAATAAACAAATAAAAAATTATCTTATCTCAATATCATACTTTATCATAACATCTCATAAATAAGACAAAGAAAGTTAAAATTTGATCGTTCGCAACCTTTTTCTACATATCAAATTCGAGTTCATATATAAAAGTATTTACCTTAAACAAAAATATATTAATGACATTATTATAAAAGTAAAGAGTGTATCTCGTTTTGTAAAGGATACATATCACAAGTTTAGGTAAATAATATTAAGCACCTAAAGATCTAATACTCTAAAAGATACTAAATTATCCTTAAGTTAAAGTTTTTATTATATTATTACGAACTAACATTTATATTATTTTGATACAACTTTTGTGCTCCCTTTGCTATATATAAAATACAATAAGACAATCTTATCATTTAATTATTTTATTTTTATAATAATCAATTAATATTTTTTTAAATTATTGAATATTTAAAAAATCTTAAAGTTTAAAACTATCTAACTTTTTTATCTCTTTCTAATTATTTACCAAAGTGATATCTATTTTTATCTCATTTCTTTGTCTAACTATTTTACTTATATTTCTTTTCTCTAACTTTTTTACTGATTTTTTTATATTATTACTTCAATAATGTTTGATTGTCATTAAGTCATAATCTAATTTCAAATTTATTTTATCATTTTATAATATGCATTTATACATATATCTCTATTTTTATGATATTTCTATTTTTATTTTATCATTTATTACTGTATATTTATACATGTGTCTCTATTTAAAAGCTTTGAGTAGTAGATTGAGAAATTGATATTTATGTTGACTTTTATTCTTTTTCAATATATGAATATCAAGTAAAAATAAAAATTAGAATTGTTTGTATGTTTGTGCCTTTATCAAATTATCATAGTTTCATTACTTATTACATGTCTCTTTGTCAAATTATCAAGTTATATTTTTTGTTAAAAAATTATTAATTTAAAAATTTGAAATCTAACAAACAAATAGTCTCTTAATTCATTAACATAAAAAATTAACAATTTTTTTCTAATTATATAAATATATATTATTAAGATTTTACCTTAATCTTTAATTACAAAATTGATAAATTGATCTTAAAATTATTTTTTATATTTAATGAATTTCAAGATAATTTATGTAGATTTAAGAAAAAATAAATAAAAAGTTAAAATGTATTAACTTAAATTTAAACACTTACATAAAGACAGAAAAAAACTTCAAAACAAGATATTTATCAAATTCATTTTCTTGAAAATCAGATTTTATTGTTTTTAACTTAATTTCATTTTAAAACTTAAATTAATAAAATTTTATCTAAGATTAACATCTCTCAAGATTAATAAAATTAATTTATTGTCTATTAAAAAAGTACATTAAATAAAATTAATTATTTTACACTAGTATTGGAGATTTGGAGTCCGCAAAACAAAATCATCTTTAAGGAATGATGAAGTTGATGGTGAAGAAATTTTCCAGGACTAAAAGCATAAGTATGGATGAAGCATATTATTCCTATTGTAGAATTCATCTATTCATATATCAGTGTTCCTGTCCAATTGAAAGTTTAAAACACTTGGAGACATACCTACTTTGGAGGGTATTGTAGGGTTGAGGTAATTGTGGAAGGGTAGGGATACCGTAACAGGCCTCCAAGGCTAAGTTAGTCATGTCCTTCATAAACCCTTGGTCACACTTGATTCGCCACCAATAATTTGCAAACTTTGGTTATCACTCATTCTTTGGTAACTAGATTCCCCAGTTTCTAAGAATGTTGTTTTATTTTGTCTTTTTTTTTTTATCTCTTTTAACAAAAAAATGGTGTAGTTAGAATAAAAGTTTAAATAAAACATTTTTATAATTGATCTGGTTGTCTCATCATATTAATAATTAGGATGGTATAGTAATACATTTGTTCTAATTAAGTAAAGATAAATATTATTTTTTTCAAATTAGAATAAATCTTACTTTTTTTCTCATGGACAATAAATTTAAACCTAAATCCAAGCTACAAAATAAATAATAAATGTATGGTAGTTTTTTCCTTTAACGAGAAAAGTTCAATCCATCTTCTTCAACCCTTTTCCAACCTTCAAAACCATCTCAACACCTCGAAGCCTGACTCACAACTCTCATTAAAGGCTTTCAAATTTCTAATATTAAAAGAACATTTGACTTCTCCAAGCAATCTTTTTTCTTTGTGTGCAAACGTGTCACGTGTTTCATGAACATTATTGATCTATTCTCCACCTTCACAATTTCAAACATTACAATGGTGCCTCTTTTTCTTAATGGGAACATGTTGATTCTCTTGATTATGAATTCAAGTCACTCTCTCCTTTCAAATCTTACATACCTTTCATTGGCTAATTAATTAATTAACGGTCACTTAAATTTAAAGCTAAGGATTCTTTCCTAGTGCCTAGCAAATATAAAATGCAATTTAAGGTTATTTATCATATAACTATATATAACATGTAAAAAAAGTTAACTGTATTGTTTGGAGTTATTCTATGAGAAAGTGGGTTAGTATCTTGTTAATTTCATGTGACCACTTAATGATAATTGAAAAAGAAGAAGAAACATGAGCTAGGTCAATATTAGAAAATTAAATTCTTACACTGATAGAGAATGAGTTCACTTAAGGTATAATTTATTATGAAACATATAACTTTAGGACTTAAAATGTTAAAGAAATTTTAAAGAAATTCAAAACTTTAAAAAGATAAATTTTTTAATAAAATAAAAAAATGAGATTATTTTAGACTATTTATAATTTTTTTTCATTCATTATCCACTAAAAGTTATATTTAAAATTTTAGGTCTTAGAGTTATTGGTGTATTATACTTTGTTGACCTACTTTTTTTTAAAAATAGAAACATTATTTATAATATTAATTTTTTTTATGTTATTTGAAGACATAAATATGTAATAAATTTGTAATTTAGATTATGAATAGTTACAAATTAACTTCTAATTATTAATTATAATCGAGTAATTTAACATAGGAAAGTAATAATATTTTTTAAATTATTTAATTTTAAATATTAATTAATCGGTTTAAAACTTAAATAATATTTATATTATTAAATGGACATTTAATAGGGCATGCTAACCTGATAGCTTGCTAAGAGCAAGCACTCTTTAATTATGATTGTTTAACCCATCTTAACCCATATTTGGCAAGTCAACTACGAAATGGGAGGAAACCACACAAATTAACCTATTTTACCATCTCTAGCTAATACTATTTCTATAATAATTATCCAGTAATTATTATATTACTATTCTAAAGGTACATCTGAGATGGTGGTACATTATTATCCACTTTTTCATTACTAAAATTGCTTATTTCTATACTATATGTATATACAATATTTATACTCATGATAACTTCTTTTTTTCTACAATAACTGAGTACATTTACATTAATTATCATAGTTTTATGATAAAATTTAATCTATACACGTTCTTTTCAACAAATGTCTTTATACAAATATAATCCTATTCAAAACATTGTTAGATATTAAGCATGTTTTTTTATGAGTGATTAGAAATCTGAATCAAGATGCTGTGAAAGATTAGTTCTTTCTATTAGATTTCATAATCAAAATAAATTAAATTTGTGTTTCGATTTTATAATACATCTATGCTTATTTTATTGGCTAATATTTACGACGATATTTTATTCTAAATATAAAGTGAATAATGAATGAGCCTATTAATTATCATATATTACGATATGTTATTTAATTAAATTACAAATATCATATGAAAGATATATATAACTGTGCGGCATTTTCCTTTTCACCATATTTAACATGTGTGTGGAAAATATTTCTTTTAGAAGACCCTCGTAAAAAGCCACCTTAGAAATATTTCTCCCGCCACTATACGTCTTTAGCATTGTTTAGTTTGTTTTATGATCAAATTTTCCTTATTACAAGCATTCACACATATATGTATGCAAAGTTTCTCTTGTTTGATGAAAGAGGCAAAATAAACAGTTGAAAAAAAAAGTGTTTTTATATATAAAAAATAAGATAAAAACAATGAAAAGACCTGTGATCTATTAATTATCTTCATTGTATTTTTATTTCTTATATTTACTATTTACCCCTTTCCCATTATTTTAATAACAAATACTTATTCATTATTTCTTATATACGTGTAAATACAATAACATATTATGTATGTTGTATGAATATAATTTTTACCTATCATATATTAATGAATTATAATAAGCTATTATAACTGCATAATAATTGGTGGGAAAATACACAAATGCAATTAAGAGAACTCACAATAATGAGAATGAAAAGGAGGAAAAAACAAAAAACTACAACTACATTTATGATTTAAATGCTGAATTAATCAAAACTATTTTTTTTTCTTTTTTTTCCTGATTGAAGATATGCCTCTATTTAACTAGGTTGAAATTCAAAACCTTTATAGTAATAAATTAAGTGGGGCGAATGTGCATGTGATTCCCCATCCTTTGAGTTAAAACTTAAAAATGTCTACCTTGCAAAACCCAAAATCCAAAGTGTAGTACCCCTCAGTCTGGTAATGGAAAAAATTGTCCAGTACTTGAGTATTAATGATACGTGTTTGTTCCTTTATAAGGGTCTTCAGAAAATGTTGATCACTTGAGCAGCTCATGAAAAAGTAAGCCAGTTGTATCATCATTTTTTATCTGCTGGCAAAGGTCTTAATGATGCATGACTTTGCTGGTCCTAAAAGGACACTTCGTAGAATGCGTAAACAAGGCCAAAGCAAGTGTTCAGATAGCTAGGTGGTAGTGCCAAAAACCAAAGCACCATAATCAATATTCAACACAATACCTTTTTCTAATTAACTAACACAAATGAGAAATATGAACAAGTTACCTACCTGCCTTGTTTAACTGACAAATAAACACTGCAATTAACCAAACTGCATTTTCATCCATCTTAAATTTCCTAGTGTGTGAATGTGATGAAGAGGAGAATATTTATAAACCAAAATATCTTCATTGCTTTGGAATATTATAGAAAGAACTTTTGTTAATTGCACCACTTTCTCTGAACCTTTTCGTACCCATTATTTTCTGTACTGAACAGTTTTGGAAAAGAAAAATAACATTTCCACACCCAATTCACACATAATGAGTGAGATAAAACAGAAAAAATGTGATAAATAAAATAACGTGATGAAAAAAATTATAAATCATAACCAGGTGTTAAAAAAATGAAGTGTTTAATTGCTCTTTGAAAAATATGTGCAATAATCATATTCAAATTACAACAACATAGCAAAAGTAAATATATAGAACAAATAATTATATGTTGAACTGAACATAGTTTATGGCTAAATTTGTGGAAATGCAAGAGATACAAATTAAATTAACGCGTCTGTGGCAGCAGAAACTGAAGAGCGTTCACCTGCATTTGCAAACAGCTTATGTAACTCTCAAGCTCTTCAGCCATTTGTTCATCACACATCTCTTCTCCTCCAGGTATCAACCTTCTCAGCCTCTTCCACTGCTTGTTGATGTCCTCATCTTCATTATCATCTTCCCTGGTCAAATCCCTTTTCATTTCTGACAACTCCTTGCACTTAGACTTGCTCCCTAAAGCCTCAACCTTAGACTTCGAGCTAGGGTTTGAAGAGAATTCCATTTGGACAACCTCGTTTTTGTCACAAGCCCTCGATGAACCTTCACCAGCCTCATTTTCAAGACACGTAGTGCTTTTAGCTGCATTGACACGAAAGCGATCGTTTTGAAGCTTAACTTTAAGGCCGTTACTCCATGCAAAACCTTGTGCTGACAACACCATTGCCATGTCCACCTCGTACTTGACAGCATTGTGTATATCACAATGGCTGCTATGTTCTATAGAGCTCTTTTCCTTTGTCTTCACCAACGCTGGAACTAAATGGTTCAAATAATTTCTAGTAAATATAGATTGCGCTATCTGGTTTGGTTCCACAGAGTATACACGTCTGCGTTTAGCTACTTGCCCTTCCATTTATCTAGGACAACAATGCTGCCACCAAGAGAAAGAGAAGTGGGGGTGATGAAATCAGAATTGAAAGACCCTTTTGTTGACTAAAAACATGCAACTAGCAAAAGGGATTAGAGAGAAGAGGATGTAGAGAGATGGTTGGTGATAGTGGAAGAAGTAGTAGGACAAAGGGGCAAAGGCAAAGCAAAGTAATAACAATAATAATAATAGCACACGGTGAGAAAGTAAGCAAAAGAGTTGTTGTCAGCTATATATATATGCTAGAGGAAAATGAAGGTAAAATTAACTATTGAAGCTAGTTGATGAAGGTATATTGAATGAGTAAGTGAAGTTAAACAAAGTTTCCTTGAGATGGGGTGGCAACAAAATAGTTGGAATGATATTAAGGAGATTGAAGCAGAAGCACAGAAAGAAGAGGAAGAAAGTGAGAGTGATTACAGCGAGGGAGTGACAGAGCAGAAAGATTTGTGTGCAAAATGTTGGGAGTGGTCTACTTATTTAGAATGGCACATGGACTCACATGCTGCTTGCTTTCCACAACTGCCCACAGAACGGACTCTCTCCCATGTGCACTACAAAACAAAGACACCAAAACCCCACTATAAATGCCCTCACATGACTCCACCTCTTTAACTGGTACTCTTTCCCTTTGCTCCTCCAGGGTCTCCCTAATTACAAAACCTTTTCCCCTCATTTCAAATCAACCAGCTCATCCTACTCCTACTCCTATGTGGGAGGGAGCACTTCAACTCAATCAGTTTTTCTCTTCTGTTCTCATATATCTTACAATAATAATCATTTTTCACTATACAATCACATTCCTATATATACATACTAATTTAATGCTATTGCTAGCTCATCATTTATATTTTATTCAATTTCACTCGGTTAAAATTTGTTATTCTTGTCATAATGTAACAAGTGAGAATATATAGTATGGGATGATTATATTATAAAGCAACAATAACAAAAGTTGGTGTCTCGTGCGTATAAATAAAGCCAAAATGTTGTGTTCATCAGCAAAAGAAAAAACAAAAAGGTTAATGGTGGAAGCTTGATAAAAATCCTTGACCTTCTTGCTTATATAATATAATAATCACGTATCCTAAGAGAATATCCTAAATAAAAAGATGAGAAAAGAAAGAAGTAGAAGTAGAATAAGAGGAGGAGGAGTTGGTTAGGTTTATGGTTTGAGAGGATCCTATAGTAGTAGATATATTGGAAGTCTAAAGTAAAACTAAATGCCAACCACCCTTTGAAGTTTGTGGGACAAGTGTGCATGTGAAGAGTCTGAGAAGTGAGGTAATTAGTGTAAGGTACGGTTGGGATTGTGGTAGTTAATAATTGTTACTACGTTAGTGGTAATATATGATAAATATCCTACCTGAGGCAGAAACAGTGGTAAGGGTATGGTATGGATGACAAAACATAACATAGAGGATGTGTGTGTGTTTGTTGGGTAGGGCCAGTTGAAAAGCAAGCATGAATCAGCCATGGTAGCCAGGAGAGAAATAAGGCAGCAACATTGATTGAATTGAGTTGAATGTTGGAGGGGTGGTACTGCTCTAGAAGAGAGATTGCATTGACGAGTCATACACAATTAACGGGTTAGAGAAACTGTCAGAGGCTACGTCATTGATTGGTCTACGGTATAGCCTTCTTCAATTCTGAGGATGGACAAATAGCAACGTAGTATTTCTCACTCGATACCTACTTCTTAGCAAATATCATTCTCTATATCAAGATAAACGTGTCAATATGAAACGATATCAAGATAAACGTGTCAATATGAAACGAAAAGTTTATCCTCACAACTAGTCACCAAGACAATCTTTTCAATAGAAGAAAAAATTATGTCAATGGGTTCTGGATGGAGAGAGAGTACTGTAGTAGCTTTTTCAATTAAAACATTGCACTTATAAAAATAGTTTTTTTATTTATTTAATGATGAAATATTTTACTTTTCTTGACGTTAATGGAATTGATTTATAAGGGAATATAAGTAAATATTAAAAAAAATCAAATTTGTGTTTACAATTTATGTTTTAAACCCAAACACGCTTATAATATACATGTAATATATTAGCTTGTATTTTTAATATCAATTAAACGATCCAACAAAATATATATATATATATATATATATATATATATATATATATATATATATATATATATATATATATATATATATATATATATATATATATATATATATATCCTCACAAACTCAAGAAGTAAATTATTTAACAAATAATAGTTAAGTGGTCTATGTGATGTTTTTATGATTTTTTTATTTGTGTTTTTTCTGAGTTTTATTCTTTTTATTTTGTGTATATGTCAAAATGCATCACCTTCTATAACATAAGATATGTTTCAATCTCATCGTTTTTTTTTTCTATTTATGTTTTTTATTATTCTGATTTCTTTCTTCTTTGTATAATTTTTCTTTCATAATGAATGTTAAAAGTGTTATCACGTAGAAGTAAATCTAAGATGGTATCAAAGTTTTTTTTAGAAAAATTTAGCTGTGTATTTCTGATTTATTTTTTTAGTGTTTCTTTTATGTTCCTTGACCCTTTTGGTTTCTCTTTTCTTCATGTGTATGAGGATTCAATACAAACCTTTTTGTACATAGTTACTTGTATCTTAATCTAAATGAAAATCCTACTATATTCTTGACTTTTCCTGTTCTTGATTCGACTAAATATCACTCAGGAGTAGGTTTATAATAACTCTTAATGAGTGTAAAAAACAAGGTTGAATTTGTTGATAAGACTTTTGTTGAACCTGTGAAAGAAGAGGTCTTCTATTAAGCCTATAAATGTTACAATAATATAGTAATTTTTGGCTTGTTCAAGCATTTTATATATTGATAAAGCTACAATAATATAGTAGTTTTTGGCTTGTTCAAGCATTTTATATATTGATAAAGCGAAAGAGATATGAAATGTTTTCAAATCAAGATCTTTTCAAGTAAATCTCTTAAGAATTTCAAACTTTCAAATGAAAGTCTCATCTTTAAAATAAGGAGAATTTACTATTATAAAATTCTACAAAATTATGGGATAGACTTGAGAATATTAGACTTGACCCTAAAAATGCACCCTTAAAGTGATCATTTTGATTACATCAATACAATAATGTTAAGTCACGTTGTTTTTGTAAAGGATCTTATTCCACCTATTGTTAGAATTTTCTTTTATATATCTCAGTTGAAATGTCTTGAAGAACAGACCATACTAAAAAGTGTTATGTATAGGAAACATGGATTTACACGAAGTCATGAAAACAAAAACTTCAATAATTCTTCAAAATATATATATATATATATATATATATATATATATATATATATATATATATATATATATATATATATAACTTGTAAATATATATATATATTTATTTTGTATATCTATATGTTTTCATATATTATCATTAATATATT
>Ga0099825_1010355_pt1 | contig 10250 bp, 3 predicted proteins | sample SiratroredBW_FD_76838 | JGI IMG/M metagenome (GOLD analysis project Ga0099825, IMG submission 76838) | Root nodule microbial communities of legume samples collected from California, USA - Siratro red BW | ecosystem: Host-associated > Plants > Roots > Nodule | place: USA: California | collected... | reverse complement strand
TATTGTGACAATAAATCTGCAATTAGCATAGCCCATAACCCAGTCCAGCATGATAGAACTAAACATATCGAGGTAGACAGACATTTTATTAAGGAGAAGCTGGATAGTGGCTTGATTTGCACCTCATATGTTTCTACTCAGAGTCAACTTGCAGACATACTCACCAAAGGATTGAATGGCATCAACTTTGAAAGAATTATATCCAAGTTAGGAATGGAGAACACCTACTCACCAGCTTGAGGGGGAGTGTCAAAATCACGTTACTTTTATATTTTAGGAAGTTTTATATTTTATCTTTGATGTAATTTTATTCTGTATCACAGCAGTATCTTTATATTAATATTAGGATTATGTATTTAAGGGCAATCCCACAATTATAGGGATTTGTCTCCTTAGGATCAGTTGCTAATATTTCCTAAAATAGCTAGCAGGCTCATATATATATATAGGTCCAATGACCTCATAATTTAATATGAGATAATATATTATTCCATCTAAATTCTGAGAAATACAATATGGAAGGTCTGTATATCTTACAAGACTATGTGCTGCAGAACGCCAAAGTCATATTGCTGATTTATTATATTCATATGTTATAAAAATTTTGGAAATGTTTTGAAAACATGATTCATGTTTGTGAATTTTGATAAGTTTAATGTTGGTTATTGATGGCATAACAACCTCCTCCTTTACCCATTGTTGGGACCAACTACGAGATAATAGATGAAGTTAAATGCTTTGGAAACAAGACTACAGCGAAATAGAGGGGCATAAAGAGAAAAAGAGAAACAAATTATATTTAACATTTTCTCTTGATTAAAATCTCATGATTTAGATGTCCAGGGGCATAAAGATTAAAGACATTAATGAATGGTGCACCAAACAAGAGAGGGCCCTAAAACAATTAGAGCAAAGAGAAATTATATACTCATCCTATTCTAGGGTAAATGAACATAGGGTAAAATGTGTTTTAGATCTCTTAAGATTGGGTCAAAGTTGGTTTTGGTCCCTACATTTTAAAGTTGGTGGTTTTCGTCCTTGTATTTTTTGAATTATGCGATTTGATGGAAACACCAACAAGGATTACACTGCAACTGTATTATTTGATGAAAAAGAGGATCTACCAGAGTTATTGCACCCAATAAAAAACATAAACAAGAGTCTATGACTCCTATCGGGAGAGACACTCTCCTAACCACCCTTGTACAATATTCTTTTCTGCCTTTTTCTCATTCCCCTAATGTCCTATTAAAGCATGCTGTAAAAGAAAATATGCTAACAGAATTCTTTCTGCAAACGCAGTAATGTGTGCCACCTCTTAACTAATTCTCTCTCTCTCTCTTGGACTCTCTTTCTTCCTTAAGAGTTCCTCATTTTGTCACTTTAAACAATGGTTCCAAAGTTGTTTTCCAAGGAGTTGTTAAGTTTCCATTCTTCTTTGAATCTAAATTTTGTCCTTGTCCCTACTTGTCCTTTTAATGTCATTCCTCTAAGTCAATGAACTTAGTCATTCAATTGTTCCATAACCTTTGAAGTCAATTCTTTTGTTATATAGGTTCATATTACTGGTGGAATGATTTGTGGAGGATTTGCTAGTGGACTCTACTATCTTGGAATCAAATCTTAGGTGTCCATTTTGCATCTTATCTCCAAAAGTTTTGCATGATAGCTTGGGTCATCCACACTTATCAAAGTTGAAGAAAATTGTTCCTCAACATAATAGACTTAATGTCTTAAAGCTAGTCATGTCAACTAAGGAAACATCTTAGATCTTCTTTTCCAAACTATTTTTCTATATTTCATTTTGACATTTTGGGACCAAGCCAAGTCACCTCTTTTGGGTTTTGATATTTTGTTACATTCATTGATGAGTATTCTCATTGTACTTGAGTTTATTTAATGAAAGATTGATCTAAGCTATTGTGTATCTTTCCTTAATGACATAAAAACTCAATTTGGTGAAATTATCAAAACTTTGAGGCGTAATAATGCCAAAGAGTAATTTTTTTTGGCTTTTCTATTGGTGCACTTGTCCTCATGCACCTCATCAGAATGGTATAGTAGAAAGAAAAGACAAACACTTAGTTGAAATTACTCATACCATATTGCTTTGTGCTAATGTGCTTGCTCATCATTTAGGATGATGCTATTTTTATTGCATGTTGCCTCAAATAAAATGCCCTCTTCCTCTCTTGAATCACATTCCCTATTCTATCCTATTTCTTAATGAACCTTTATTTCATGTATCTCGCATTTGTTCAACCATTGTCTCTTTCTCCTCATGACACTTCAAATCAAATTACTTCTCAAGGTTCCTTGCCTCTGTTGATTCCTCCTGAACCATCATCCCCTCCTTTGATCACTTGTCAACACAAAACACAAGATTGGTCCAATGTTACCAAGTTAGTCCTTTTTTCCAAGTCTTCCATTACCATCTACCTTTACCACAACTCTTGAGAATGAAGATCTTGGCTGACTCAGCTCTTCGAAAAGTTACTCTCTTTACATGAAATCCTCATCCTATTTATAATTTTTTAAACTATCATAGACTATCTTCTTGCCTTTTCTACATCTCTAAAAATGTATATGAAACACTTAACCATCTTGGATGGTGACAAACCATGATTGTTAAAGTGAAGGATCTTGACCAAAACCACGGGAACTTATTTCTCATCCGGCTAGAAAGAAGATAATTGGTTGCAACTATGTCATCAAAGTTGGGCCCAGTGGTCAATTTGACTGTATTAAAGTAATAATACTTGTCAAAGATGCACACAGATATATGGTTTTGAATTTGGTTATACATTTTACCAGATGTATGCTTTAGACATTTTGATTGAGACTGGTATGGTTCATTGTTGCCCCATCGATAGTCCTATGGATCCTAATTTGAAGCTTATTTCTTCCCTAAAGGAAGCCATTGAAAGACTCTAAAAGATATTGTTGTCTAATAGCCAGACTTAATTACCTCATTGTCTCTAGACCAAACATCACATATGCAGTTAGTGTGCTTAACCAATTCTTAAAGGCTCCATGTGTTAGTCATTGGAATGTTTTGATACACATCCTTCAATACATCAATAATGCACCAAGTTGTGGTTTAATATATGCAGATAAAGTCAATTCCAAATTTGTTTGTCATTTTGATGTTGATTGGGTTGGATCACCATTAGATAGAAGACCCACTTCTTGGAGGAGCAAGAAGTAGATAAAAGCTTTGATGTTTGTCACTCTATAAGTCAGTTTTCTGTTTTTTGAGATTTATTTAGATGTTCAACCCAAATTCTAAGAGAAAGACAATATTCTCTTGATATTATGATGTTACAGTTTTATATTCATAAAACCTCAAACACTAACACTTATTTTCAATATTCTAACAAATATCATCTAGATTGCAAGGTTGACTGTAAAAGGGATATTTATGGCCAATACTTATTTCAAATTGCAAATTATGGCTTCAACAATTTTTTTTAACTCAAATCCAACATGCCATGCTGATGCAGTGCACTAAATTATAAATATTTTGAATTCAGAAAACCATAATTCATTACTATAGGAGAATAAAAGAGGATATCAACTCCCTCTAATTTTTTTTTGTTTTTTTTTGTTTAAATCTATTCTTTTAGCAGTGAGTTATCCTTTCAGTTAGGTGGTTATAACTGACAGTTATAACTGTCACCCCATGTAGCTATAACTTCTCCTTTACCTATACCACTTGTACATGCTCTGTATATTAAATAATGTCATTTTTATTCCCTGCTGCTTTTGTCTTCCCGATGTTGGTTGTCTACTCTATATTTCATTTTGACAAACTGTAATTTTTTTTTGTTCTCTTTTTTTCCAGGTATAAATTCAAATTTAGGATACCTTCATACTTCTCACTTGTCATTAGAAGGTAGTCCTTTCCACAGGTTGAACAACCAATAATGTCTGTTCAAAATTCTAAACAATAATTTTTGTCTTCAGCCTTGCTGTACTGGAAGGAATTGCAATCAGCTTTAACCCTGAGTACAAAGTTTTGGGTAGTACTTACCCATGGATTGCCCGAAAAGTACTTACTGATAGCTCTCCTCAGCTCAAATCTTCTTTGGAGAATCTTCTTTATAAGGTAAACATATAAGAGTGAAGTCCAAGATTTCTCTATGGTACCTCACCTGACATCTTGACGATCAACACATACGATTTTGATTCTCGTTGCCATAATTAGTGTTGGAATATTTTCTAAACATTTTTCACATAATTTTGATTATAATCATTTTTCCAGGATGGAGTTTTTAGAATAGATCGTCTAGAGTCTTTGCTGACAGAGGTAAAATTATCTTAATTTTCTTTACTCTTTTTTTTACTATTTTTGGTATGAAGTCAAACTTTTATTATTAGTTATTTCCAGAATCAGTTTAATAAACCTGTTTAAAAACTATATGGGACATTGATTAATTGTATGGGTCATTAGTTAATTGAAATGATCCTATTTAAATTATATTTTTTAGTTCTGATCTTGGAGCTGGATTTTAATCCATTCACTGGTCTGTTTAAAGAAAGTACTTGATTGTTATCATTAGGTTTTTGGGAAATCTGCTAAGCTGTCCTTCTAGTTGTTTTTTCTGAGGATTTAAGAATTACAAAGATTATATATTGAAACTTTCCTATTAACTTTGTAATTTTTTTCCAATTTAGTATTACACAGTGTTGGTTCTGGCATTTAATTAAAAATGTAATATGGGAAAGTTTTGTCCAATTTAGAATCATCCGACTGAGTTAAATCAAGCTATATTAGATAGATATTTGTATTCACTGAATGCTTCAAGGTACCTTGTGCATTTTCGGCAATATATTCCTGCATCTTGTTTCTTGGTGAATTTTATTTGTTCAAACTATCCTGATATAGTTTCATGACAGTCTCTCCGTGCCAAAACAGAAAAGGCCATAGTAAAACAAACTGAAGGCACTGATTCGAGAATGGTTATGAAGGAAATTCTTTCTTTTACACTGACAGAAAAGGTACATATTGTTCATTATGGATTAGCATTTTATTTTTGGCCAACTCTAACTTTTCCCCACTAAATTGGATTTTGCAAAAATCTATGCAGGGTGAATTTGTGAGGGAAATAATTGTTCAAGAGTTTGCTAAAGTAAGTTTTTTCTTTTTTTTTTATCAGCACTAAATAGCAGTGAGGTATATGAAACATTGGATATGCAGTGTCAAAATTGATTGATGATTTTATAGGGTATTTAATCATTACTATTATCATTTGCTTATTTGATTGCAAACTCCTGCATTCCGTGATTATTTTAAAGATACACGACATATTACTATCAATGTCCATATCACGGTGTCACTGAACTCACCTAATGACAGTTGAAGTATTAATTTTCTATTATAGGATTTGTATGAGGCTTTGGTTTTAAGCATGTCAAATAGCGTCCAATGTAGCTGACCTCACCTAGAGGGATAATATTTTTTGTTGTAATTGTAAGGTTTCTATGAACATGTTGAAGTCAAATAGAAATTCAACTACAGCATTGAACTTTATGTTTTGTTCTTGTATTTGTTGCTTTACTTTTAGTTTATCAATATGTTGTCTATGTTGTTGAAAAGAAACAACAATCATGGTTTAATACCATCTGATCATGGTTTTTATCAGTTTGTCAAGTTAGCAAAAGGTTAAATTTGTCTCTTCATATATTTTAGGTGAAAAAAATGCAGGTGATCAGTTTAATCTTTTTTAAATCATTAGATCCTTTATTCTTATTTCTATTTTTCACCTCTACTGCAAGTTTTCTAATTTGCTTTTAAACCCATATTCAGGGTTTAGATGCACTTGGGCTAGCAACCTTGGAGACAGCTGCTGCCAGAGTTCCCTTCAGTGGTCTCTTTTATTCCCCTATATTGACTGATGAAGATATAACCAACTTAAGAACCTTCCAACGACTTATGCTATTGCTGTTGGGAGCTAGAAGAAAAGAGCTCCATACAGTAAGACTTTTATTTTATTTAAAGAGAACTATATCTATCATTTTATAATCATGTATTATTTCATTGAGGTCCACTTGACATTTTACCTGAAGTTTTAAACTTAGGAAGCAAGGACCTCAGTATGTCTCATGTCAAAACCCTTTGGGCTTCCTACCACATTACATCATACCAAATCTAGAAACTAATTGTCTTCCCTACAAACAAAAAATGTGTAAAAGATAAAAAGCACAACAACCAAGCCTTCTTTTGCCACTATACCAAAATCTATTTCAAATTAAAATCTTAATTATAAAAATACTGGTCTTTTACTATCGACTGCCCTTTAAAGACAATGACTAGTAGACATAAATATAGATTTTGTTAAAAAATTGTGTTAGGATTTAATAATTATGTTAAATGTTGACAATATTTAAAATTTTCACTTTTAATTCCTTAACCATTGGCTTGGCAAACTCAGTCAGAGTAAAGTGCTACAACATTAAATTTAGAGTGTTGGATTGAGTGCTTGTGACTAGGAAGTTATAACTAATAGAGATATTCGTTTCTTCATCTTCAAATCATTTAGCTATGCTAAGATCACGAGAGAAATTTTATTTGACGGAAATTATGGATCTACAATGATTCATAATTGATGATTGAATGTGAAAAATTGAATAACCGATGATTGAATGTGAAAGAGCTCGATCGTGCACTATGACTGTACTCTTTGCCCAAGTAGTTGGCAGCCGAATTCTGGGTAGTACACTTTTTAGTAGGCATGGTTATCCTCACGACTAATGGTTTCCGTAGATGTGTTAAACTAATCTACAAAGAGACCTGATGCTTTCCTATTTTCATTTTACATGCACTGAGGAAGTTGTAAAGGCAACTTGTTACATTATACCAAGGATAATAATGCCCTGTTTCATACCATCATAATTCCGAACATAATTTCAGAATTGAGTTTTCTTGTTGGTTTGTAAATTGCAATATGAGGATCTGTTTTGGTTTTTACTTGTTCTATTATACTTGACTATGCAAGTTGATTTTGCAGCAATATATTAAACTTGGAATGCTAAATGGATAATCATTTTACTGTGTTGTTTATCTTGTAAATGTTTTTTGTACTTTTTTGATTGACATGTAGAAAAGCAGACAGGCCAGTCCTGACAAGAATCAAATACTGTACATGGAGGAGCTTTCTTCAGTCTTAAGTCAACTTGAATCCGGTCAAGACATTCTTCCTGTTCTTTCTATCATTCTCGAGGTAAACCTAACCATTTTTTCATTAACTGGGACAAGTCACAGGTCAAGCAATTTTGCACCTTAATATTAGCCGTGTTTAAGGTTTTCTTCGTCAAATTATCACTTCATTTTAAAAAATATTGATTTTTTCTAGTTTTTTATGTGTTGTAGTTTTTCAAAATAACGGGAACGGAAAAGAATCATAAATTTGGTTATAATCAAAAGTAATTTCATAACTTTTCAAAATCTGTTATTGTGAACAAACATGAATCAACTTCTGCTTTTTTAAAATCTAAAAAATAATCATTAGATTATTTATATTAGAATTACTTCTTTTTAATCTGAAACAAACTAACCATTTCTTCAATATACATTTTATCGTTGCCAGCTCCCACCGGAATCCCAGCAGCAATTGCTTCAATTGCCAGCGAACTTGGTTAGACAGTTAATATCCCGTGCTGCTGCAAGAACTGTTAGGAGGGTGTTTTTGTGACCTGGATCCACAGAAGCTGCTGAACCTGAAATCTTTTTTGTTTTTTTTCATCGAGACCAGAGAGCATTGAAAAAGTAAATAGGGCTTCATGACGAGGCCAAAATTTCCTTGGCATATTTATGTTGGCGAAGACTTTACGTTCTGCTTGTTTGATTTATATTCCAACATGAAAGGAGTTATTAAACTGAGTTTGGTCATCTCAAACCCCATCATCATCTCTTTCTTGAATATCTTCAGAAGGCTTGAGCTGTTTTCCTTTAATGAAGGTATTCTTTGAGGCTATGCAACATCTGTATGAATTGATTGCAACTTTCTTGATGCTCTTCATGTTGTCTTTGGAAAAGATATTCTGTTTTGCTTGCTAAATTAACGGCCTTAGCAATTGAAAATTTGATCTTCAAGCTTAGATACATCAAGTGTCAACCTTTTTTCACTCAACTGCAACACCCCTAGATGATGATAATGCCTAATCCTCTTGTGTCATTTGCTTGAGTGAGAAAACAATTGCTCCTCCTCCAATGATTTAGAGCAAAATTTTTCCCTTTCATTTTCACCTATAAGATTTCTTGGTAGTTTCATCTTCGGTCAAGCAATATTTGTTTTTAAAGACAACTTTAAATTCCTGTTTAATAAGTTGAATGAAACTTAATAAATTTTGTTTAATTTCATGAAGAAAATAAAAAACAAGTTGTGATTGTACAACTAGAGATTGTAATTGTCTCCTTTCCTTTGACTAAGATATGGTCACCATTGTCTATTTTAACTTAGGTAATATTTCCTTTCCCTCCTACACACTCACCTGTCATCAATATCTTAACCAAAGTCTCATGCCTTGTTGGGTAGAATATAGATAAATATATTAGACGAGTAAGAAGGTAAAACGGAAATAGATAAGAAATAAACTTGAAATTAAAAGTGTTTAATTTAAGAGATACAGTAATGAAACGACGAGATAGAGAAATGAATAGAAATATATTAGAAACAATACAATTGTAATCTTTTAAAGTTTTTTTCTCTTTTCTTCTGTTCTCCCTAAACACATCAACATTATTTTCACAATGAAAAAAAATCTATAATATAAGCATTTTAGAACTTTTTCTTTTTCACATAAAAAACATAGAGTAGGGGAAGAAATAAAAAAAAGATGACGTGATCTTTCACAAACTGCTTCTTCCTGTATCTCCAAGTTTTTTTCGGACATTTCCAAATTTTTAAAAATTTCCCAAAATGTCCCGTTTGTAAAGATAGCTCTGCCTCTGTATATTTGTTAAACCAATGTAATAGTGAGGATGGAGGTGAGTTAAGAAGCTGAAGGTGATTGTTGCGGCGGGGTGATGTAGTTGTTGCAGTAGCTTGGTGTCATTGGCAGCAGTAGAGCAGTGGCGGAACAGTGGTGGCGGTAGAGAAACGTACGATAGTCTGACATAAATTTGGTGAGATGTGTTGAAATTATACTTTAGAATCTAAGATTCGAAATATCTTTAAAATATGTTTTTCGAAAACTGTTTTGATTTAAATTTATGTTTTCGAAATACGTCAGTCTGGAAGTGTCTTTTAAAAAAACAATTACCTCTAGAAACGTGTTTAATGGATTCCGAAACAGAAAAATCATTCAACACGTCCCCAAACAAACTATTTTGGAAGTTAATTGAATTTTGGAAAAATATTTCTGAAATATTCTATTCTGAAAACATAAAATGACTTTCACATGTCATTCCAAAATGTTTTTATCTTTTGAATCTAGAATAAGTTTTGAAAATGTTTTTTCTCAAAAAGAAAATCCCACCTAGAATTATCTCCTAAATTTTCAATAAATCACCCTTTATCTCACACAGTTGATATGACAGCGGACAATGCCATGGCAGCAACAAAATGAATGGGAAACAGTAAATGGATGTGAGAGATAATAAAGGTGGAAGTTGGATTTAGGAGAACATAAGATTTAAAAGGTTAAAATGGTTTGACAATGACACTTTGAAAAATTTTAAAATATGTGGAGGTGGTCGAAGAAAGCTTGGACGTTCAGGAAGAAGTCGTCCCATGACATTCACGGGGTGAGCTTCATTCTTTCTCCACCTCTATGGTGAAAAATAATATTATTTTAAATTAACGTGTTAAGTCAGTGTGGCAGTCTTCCAAAAGCTTTAGAATCTTAAAAGCTTTCCATATGTTTCCTACTCTCTCAGTCTCCCGCTCTCAGAATCTTTCACCTCCTCTCATAATCCCAAAAGCCTCTCAGCGATTCGCCTCCTCTCATAAGTCCTAAAGTCTTCCGCCTCCTCTCATAAGCCCTAAAGTCTTCCGCCTCCTCTCATTCGAAAGCTCTATCAGTGGTCTGTCTCGTCTTAATCTCTGTCTCGTTTCAGTCTCGCACTTTCTCAGTATCGTTCACTCTCAGCCTCCTCTCCACTCTCGCTCTGTGCCTGTCGCTCTCATTCACTCTCGCTTTCGCTCAGGTCGCTTTCTGCAACACATATTTCTTAGCAAAAGGTTCGTTTTTTATTTGGTTTTCGTTTGAAAAATGTGTAAAGGTTGCTCTTTTAAGTGATTGCTCAT
>Ga0099825_1010351_pt1 | contig 10254 bp, 6 predicted proteins | sample SiratroredBW_FD_76838 | JGI IMG/M metagenome (GOLD analysis project Ga0099825, IMG submission 76838) | Root nodule microbial communities of legume samples collected from California, USA - Siratro red BW | ecosystem: Host-associated > Plants > Roots > Nodule | place: USA: California | collected... | reverse complement strand
TATATATATATATATATATATATATATATATATATATATATGTATCATTTACAAAGTATCAATACCGTTTTATTTAATTGTAGTATTAACCCTTTCGGCATGCATTTAACTGTACAATAAAAGATCCACTCCTCTCACCTTTTCATATGTCGCTGTCATCAACACTCTTGATCGTATGAAAAAGGTTATGGGTTTTATTCTTATATATCAGTAAAGATTAGTAAATATTTTATGCAGCTGCAGCCGAATTATAAAGTGCCGCGCTTCCTTGTATCTGCCACAGTTTCTTTAAAAGGCATGCGTTATGATCAGTGTATGCATGTCAAATTGCGGATTAGCATTATGGGTATAATTAATTAGCAAACTAATGATAATTAGTTACATGATGGGCATGCAGCACGTGCGATGGTATGATGATTTACCATTATTGTTGCATGTTACTACACGTACTAATCAATTATATGTACATTACAGTAGGTTCATATGTACCTGAATTGATTTAACACGAATTAGATTCAAATCTTAGTTCACACACAGGCCATTCATTACAAGGTGACAATTTGCAAGTTTTCAAGTGTTTTTCCCCCTTATTCCACCCTTATAGTCATCCCAAGCAACTGGAACAATGTTGCAATTTACAACGCTAGTGGCTGCCCTCATCATTCGTATCCTATTTAGGATTAGAATGTAATGGATTGAAGTATTCTAAGTACTTCTATTTAATTATTTTGCTGATAAAAAAAACATTAACTTCTGTTACTTTTATTTTATAGAAATCCATTTTTAGGTCCAAAGTTGACTAGACAGGACAGCATGTAATTATGGGATATGTTGAATTGGGAAGAATAACAGTTAGCTAAAATAGCCTTCTTCCCAATTCTAAAAGTATCATCTGCAAAAATTGTAGAACTCATTAGCTTTGATAAACTACATTATAGTCACTGTATAGACACAATTTAGCTATTTCCTTAAACATCACAGTAATACTTCTCGAAATATTATTAAAAGTCAAAACCAACATAGGATCTCCTCATCTCAAACATTTCATCACATTAAAATCTCCAATCGAATACCATGGACCAAAATTCAGTCTCAAAATCAATCATAATACACCAAAACTCCTTCCGTACCTCATTTATTTTTTTGCCATCTACTAACTTGTTTTCAATAAGCATCCCATCCAAAATTTGTTTAATTCTAAAAAATTATCGAATGTGATATGTTTGTATTATATTATCTAAAATTTTAGTCAATATACATGTACCCAGGTATTAGTATTTAATCTCTTCGTTTTTGTTGATTGTTTGCAATACAATAAACGAGTTATTTGAGTCTCTAAATATATAAAATATTGTTTGAGTGAAATTCCTCCAAGAGTTAACAAAAACATTATCTTCACAGAAACTCCCGAAAATTTTCTAGTAAAATTGAAGTTTATACCATCAAGTTCTCCTCTGTGAAAAAAAGTACATCTTAGTTTGATGGTCATTTGAGAGATTCTCGAGTGTCTAAATTGTGGACTATCACAATCCTTTCTCATAAATTGTGAGCAAGTGAGTATAAAAGTGAAATTGTATAAAAGTGAATAAGAGATCGATATGTATTTATAGATTTTTTAATTTAGGTTAAAATATTTTAGAAATATTAAAAAAAATATATATGATTGATTGGTAAATATTTGTGATTTAAATAATTATAATCATATATAAATCTCAAAATCTATAAATGAGATGTAGGTGAACTATTGTGATAAATGAGTAAGTTTTAGTGTTCTACACGTGCTAATCAAATTACTTTGATATGATGATATTCTCTTTGTTGTGAATTGGATTACTTTGAGATGGTTATTTCTTTTCAAACAATATTTGATGGTCATCAATTTTCGAATGACTTTGTATTACTTTGATCAAATATGATTGTTGTTTTAAGAAGTAGACTTTAAGTTTAAGTTAACCTTATAAAATCGGCTTGTAATGTGAGGTTTGTTTCCAACTCATGCGTAGTACTATATATTTAAGGGTAGTCTGATAATAGATGAACCGATAAGTCCAACAATCTTATTAGCATAGACTCTAAATGACTCTGATACCATCTTAAGAAATGGACTTTAAGCCTAACTCAACCTTACAAAACTTGCTTGTAAGGTGAGGTTTGCACTCACTTATAAACTATGAAAATACGTTATCTCTAATCGATGTGAGATCTCCAACAGGTCTTTTTTTTCAAACATATGACCTATAGGATAGGTTTTTTTTTTCTTGTTCACTTGGACTTTGTGTTGTGGAGTTTGATTATTGGACAAAGGCTTGTACAACTTTTTCAGGTTTTTTGAGCTTGGTTGGGTACAAGTATGTTCCTGTTTATTTTTTAAAATATACTCTATCTTGTTGGATTTGACAGTAACCCTTGGTTTATATCAAGAATATTTTGTATAGGGTTGAAGCACCCCTCTTATGCTTGTATTTATATTATTTTTTATTGCTGATAAAAAAAGTTCATGTTCATTTATGTACATGGGTTGAAACACTCCTATTTGTGTTTCCATTAATTATATTTTTATTGTTGATAAAAAAACATATGACCTAGAAATAAGTTATAAAACTAAGGAGGAAAGAAGAGTTAACATAAAATTTTAATGTTACCTAATAAATTAAAGATGCTTTAGTAATTAAAATTGGGGATGAGTATGAGGACCTGAATGGATATTGGGACCGATATTAGGATGGGAATGGGGCAAATATGTACATATTCATCTTTGTCCTCATATTCAATTTAAAAAAAATTAGGAATTACTCATAGTTATACCGATACTCAATCAATCTGGAAATCCACTGTCAAAATCAGGACCAATTTGGACAACACTTATTGGAATGGGTTCATTTGTCATTCCTGCTTTAAAATAGTTGTATGATTTCTTTCATATAGATAGAAGATGAAGGAGTAGTGAAAGTTAATGTAATGAGACTTGATTTATCCCATTGGACAATTTAAAAAGATTAATTATTTTTAATAGTTAATTAATAGAAATATTTTAATATACTTTTCATATATTTGGTAAAATTTGGTTCATTATTACATTTTATGTTGATCTTTGGGTACATTGTGATCAATTTTGTATCATCATTTACATTTCATCTAAAGATGAATGTGAAATGCTATTAAAGTTAGATGAAATATAAAAAATATTGATCAAAATTTATTTATTAATTCATTTTAGAAATAAGTAAATATTTATCAAATTCAAGGGTAAATTTAAGTCTCATGTTTAAATAAAAATGAAAAAGTTAAGAATTTATAAAGAAAAAAAATCAACAAACACATGATTTTAAGATTTTAAGTTGAAGGTGGTATTAATATCTTAAATGAATTTGATTCAAGTGTCAATTATAAAATTACTTAGTTAAAAATATTTTTTAAAAAAATGAAAAAGTTAAGTAATATTTAAAAAAAAAATTGACAAATAGGTAGCTTAGGATTTTGTCTCTCATACCAAAACCTAATAATAAATAATAAAGTAAAAAGTTTATCTTTGCAATACTTATTTGAAATTATTTTAAAAATAAGTTTTAAAATATAATATTGATTAAAGTAAAGTAAATACCATAAAATTGTGGTATTTTTTAACCACTGCAATTATTTACCTCTATAATATAAATATGAGTACTTTATTCTCTTCCTTCTACTTTCATTTTTCTTTCACACATGAAATTTAAAAAACTACAAAGAAATGTTACATATTTACAACCTTCCAACTTGAAAATCTAAGGACTTTTCTTTAACTCATTTAAAAAAAACAAAATTAATATCATCAAGCTTAGATTGAAGCATACAAAAGAAAATTTGAAGCATTGTAAAGTTCAATATCGTATTTTAATTTTGCTGATCAAGGACCATCGCTGGTTAATCACCTAATAGCAACTTTCTCTATTATTAATACCAAACAACATTCTTGCTTAATTTGAAATAATAGATAATTAACAAGTCTAAATATGAATACCTAATTACCATGAATAAAAAAGATAGAGATGAAGAATACTATCTATACAGATATGAGTACCTTGAAAGACAAATTTTCATTTTTAAAATGCAAAGTAATAGAAATAAGTGTTCTCTAACCCTAACTTTCCTGCCGCACAAGTGTCATCCCTAGTTTTATATGATTCGCACCTTATTTGTATTCCTATCCAATATAAAACTTGTGTCACTCGTACCTGCATTCCACTTGCATTTAAATTCTCAACATGTATTCCATTGCTAAGCAAATAATTTCCTCCACAACCCAACTCCTTTTTCTACATATAAAACTTTAGTCATAACATTGGATGTGCATTAACTCTTCACTATTCTGTTCATTAAGAATAGAAGTGGTGGGGTTTTCAACAAAACCAGCATCACATGCATTCTTCAATATACCACCACCCTTGGAGTTTGTGCATGGTTAGGTTTCAACTAATTAAGAAACTATATATCCTAGTTATACTCCAATCTTTGTATGCCAGGACTTCAATGCTCTTACACATTTGACTCTCTTATAATAATCAATCTTTGAACAATAATGATATCCATGGAGAATGTCTTTTACTCTGGGGCCAAACGCTTTTTCTAATGTTTAGTTTTCTTTCCTAAGTTAATCTAATAGGTTCTTGTCTGTTCATTTTGATTTCTTAAATTAGTAATAATGACCACACGAAAAAGGATTAGATTTTTTTATAATAAGAAGAATTGGGTATGAGGCTAGGTGACCCATTAACAAGCAACTTGGTGCGTGTATTATTGATTTATATATGACATATTTTTGACGAACCTAGACATAAATAGAATATGCATATTGACATAACTTTTGGGTGAGAACGGCGAAGGTACCTTTGGCCACCACTATAGACTTTTTATTTTGCAATCTCTTCCTTTATTCTCTCTTATTGAGACACCGTACCATCATCAATTACAGTTCAACAATAGTCAACAGCAATGGCCATTCACTAGCTAGAGGGAACCCTAAGTGCGCATCAAATCAATAAAAGACTCGACTCCCACGTATTGCCATATTTTCATACAAATTATATTTATTTCATGACAAAATATTCGAGATAGATAAAGTTCTAATAAATGTATTTTTGGTGTGAAAGGTTCTTAATTTTATTAAAAATTCGTTTTGTCAAGAAAAAAAAAAAGTGGCTAACAACCATTTTAGTAGATTTTAATCTTGATCTTAACGTTTTATTGGTCAATAAAATTATTATAAGGAAGAAAATATTAATATAGATTGAAAACTTAAACTTTGAAATAATTCGTTAGAGCGAAAGATTCTCATCTAGTTATAGATTATATTTGGAGGTTATATTATCTCTCCATATAAAGAAAATCTGAACTTCACAATCGTTTGATTACGAGTAAGACTCGTGCTGAACTTGCTTTCAGCTGGCACAGTAACACATTTTCATAGACATGATAGAATACAAGGAGAACAAGTTTGAAATGAATTTTGAAGCATTAGTCACAATTATAAAACGTGACTGTTTGATACGAAAGGATTTTATGCACTTGTCACAACTGGAAAAAATTGTCTGTCAGTATTTGACGTGAAAGACATTTGATGGAATCACTTTAAACTCATATCAAGCTGTATTGTGTTACTTATTCACTACCTACAAAGAAGAAGTGAAAACTCAGAGAGATAGAGAAGTCAAGAAATTATTTTCTATTTTAAATTTCTTTTCTTTCTTAATAAAATTCAGTTTTCATTTAGATGTGCAAAGAAAGTAAATAAGTTAAAAATAAAATACAAAAAATAAGATAGGAATAAAAAGGAAATATTTTTATTATAGTAATTTATTTTAATTTATTATTATTTTATTCATTTATTATGTTCAAAAAAAAAATTAAAGTAGAATTGTAATCAATTATATGCTCTCAAATTGATTATGAAGCACTTTTGAACATCAGCTGTGACGACTATTATGTTTTATTATTGTGCATAACTTTAATCATATCATGCTCTTTTTCATTTTCCAATTTCCCTTCCTCTTCTATCCAGTCAAATTCAATCTCTTATTTTATTTTTTTCTTTCTTTCTTTTTCTTTCATCGTAATCCTAATTTTGTCTCTTCCTAACCAACTATGCAACCAAAATTATTGAATATTAAGTTTTTTTAATTAACACTAATTTATCTAAGAAAAAAAACTATTAATATAAATATTATAAATTGACTTAATTGATTTTTTATGAATTAATTATAAATAATTGGAAAAATATTTGTGTGGCTTTTATATTAATATAGTTTTAATAGTAATAAAAATTTGATATTAATTCAATGAAAAATGTTAATCAAATCAATAATGAATAAACATTTTGTTTGTCGGACTTCAATTTTATTTAACAAATTGTAGGCAAGAGATTTAATCTTTTAAATTTCTTTATATGACATTTTCTATTGGGATAATGGTATGTTTCAACTTTTATAGATAAAATGGTTCAAAAAAATTACAATAGTTATTATTTTTTATAAAATCGTACTCTTTTCAGTTTGATTTAATACTAAAATCGCCTTAACAAAAATATATATATATAAAAAAAAAAAAAAAAAAAAAAAAAAAAAAAAATAAAAAAAAAAAAAAAAAAAAAAAAAAAAAAAAACATTTCAATACGAGTGTAACGTTATATAAAACAAATTGTTGCTTCAGACATTTGTATTGGGTATTACACCTAGTTGAAACTAGCCGAAAGGAAAGATTCAGCACCTAACAAAACTGTTACCAGAAACTGTCATTGAAGACAAGGTTCCCTTCCTTGTAGGTACCAAAAGTGTTAAGTTTCCAGGCATAATTTTTGTGCGTTAATACTGTATTCATTATAAGAAATCCTTAATTTACCTCTATATATATATATATATATATATATATATATATATATATATATATATATATATAATTTATACATAAATTGAACATCATTTACTAGTTATTATTTACGGAAATGTATTTATAGATAAAGTATAAGTTCAGATTATTCAAGAATATGTAAACTTATAAGTACAAGTTTTGATTATTTATGTATTTGTATTTATATGTAAAGTAAAAATTCTCATTATTTATAGATATGTTGTAAGTAAAATACAAGTTGTTATGATTATTTATGAATGTGTATTCATAACTAATATTAATATTAATATTATTAATATTAAAATTATTTTTATTAATATTAAAATTATTATTATCATTAATATTGTTATTAATATTATTAAATATTAATTTTAATATTATTTATATTAACATTATTATTTTTTTAATATTATAATTATTATTAATATTATTATTGTTAATATTTTCATCAATATTATTATTATTACTATTATTATTATTATTAACATTAATATTTTTATTCATATTATTATTACTATTATTATTATTATTAATCAAATTAATAATATATTAATAATAATAATTATATAAATATTATTACTTTTATCAATAATAATTTTAATATTTTATTATTATTATTATTATTAATCACAATAATATATTCATAATAATAATTATTATATTAATCATGATGATCATGATAAATAATAATAATAATAATAATAATAATAATAATAATATAATTTCCAAATTTATTTGCTATACTAGTTATAAATTTGATGTGTACTAATAAACATAGATTCAATATTCTCTTTTACTATATTAGTGATAATAATAACATCGTAAATTTTTATGTTTATTATACAAAATTAGTTAACCTAATTTAAAAAAGTTTGAACAAGAAAAATCTCCAAGAATATTATCATAATTAAAAAAATAGGTTAAAATACTAACCCTTAAATATATGGAGTTAGAGTAAATATGTTTTTAGGAGTCACTCATCCCAAATCGCTCATCTATGTTTGAATATATTATTGTAAGTTCCTAAATTTCTAAGTGATCTGGGCTTAAAAAATCAATATATTTTTTATTTATCTTGGTCTACACTCAATTTGTCCATGTACCCAACATAATGAATTATAAGTTAAATACAATTATTATAATATGAAAAACATAGGCAACATTAAATTACTTACATGTGCCATAATTATATTAATGAAATGTTTGCCATGGAGGTTCCTCAACAACCTCCAATGTATATGATAAAGTGGTGTAAAGAGGAATAAAAGTACTATCGATATGAAATACTTTATTGTCCCAATATAGTTGGAATGATTTTCTTCTCAACTTAGATAATTTAGTTAGAAGCTGAGATATTGAATCATTTTTAACTTCTACCATGTCATTATCACTAGCAAGTGCTTCTATGACCTGCTTATCACACTGATATAATCTTAAACAAAGGCAAAATGTTAGTTCAACATTAAAAGACATTATAACAATAATAAGTAAATAGAAAATAAGTCAATTTAATATTTACAGTTGTACTAAGACTAACCTAACCAAATGTTTAGCCCAGGTAAAAAATGTGCTCAGAGTCTCTCCCACCAATTGAACATTTGTATTGGGCAGAGACACTTGAGCTACATCTTGAACTTCATCAACCACCACTTACGTTTAATCAAACTATAAAGAGACACCATGAATGATTAACTCTCCTTTATTTATTGCCCAAATACGATTAGACACGAGAGATTATTTTAAATATAAAAGTGACACTAGTATTCGTTATCAATACGATATTCTGAGAGATCTATAACAACATCAGTACAATTCACTTTTATGCTCATTCAAGCAACTTGAGAAAATTTAGGTGTTCGTTGAATTTATTATTGAGAATAAAGAGACTGTAACTTCTCATTGAACTATTTCTACAGGGTTGCCTAATTTTATGCGGTTTCTTTTCAAATTGCATCTCCATCGTCTACAAGACATTATGACTGAAGAGTTGATAGTTCTCCACGATAGTGGATCAGAGTAGTATTGGAATCCCTATAAAAAACTAGTATTATGCACACATCCTGAACGTTCTAGTCTTCATATGCTCATCGTAAAAAAAGTTCTCTTGAAATGAGTCTTGTGTTTCTTGCTCAACGAATATGTATCATAACCCTAATCATTAATTAAACATAAATAATATTACTCCACTTAAAGTTAAAGAACAGTAGAAAAGAGAATGAATGTAAATACGTTTATACTTACAATTTTTTGAATAACGATTTAGATAGACCCTAAATTTCTCCATCTGATTTCATGTGAGCAGACTTCTACAACTCATAACGTAGAGGTGGAGATATAAGGTCAATAGATTCTTGTCCTGCTACCTCTTATTGAATCTTACTGCAATAATGCGTGCCTTACAGTAACGAGAGACATCATTTAGCTTTTGTCTCTCTTACGTAGTTATTCTTTTTCCCTTTACTATTTTCTTTCAAATAAACTTTAAGTTATTCAAAAACTTAAAGTTAGAAACTAGTGGTATTTATCTGGTTTGGTATAAACTCCTCATAAAACATGATTAAAGTTAGAAACTATCTTATTTACCCTATAAACCACTCTAATAAATAAAGATACACAAAGTATTTTATATTGAATTTGGATAAGGGAGCAGACTGTGTACAAATGAAACTCCTCTAGTGTGTAGTGTGCTGAATGTAGGTGATGCACAGATGGATAGCTGAATTGCAGTGGATCCGAAAGGTAGGTATAAAGGTGATGAATATGAAGGATGGTAGCTATGAGGTGAATGGGAGAAACTAGGTAGGTTAAAAGAAGTTTATTGAAAAGAGTAGGTTAAAAGATTAAAACTGACTGCGCAGAACGTGGGATAGGCTTTTTACTGAGCATGTGAGAGGGTGTGGTGGGGAAGGTGAGCCTAGCATAATAGCATGGGAGAAACTAAATGCATCTAGGTTTAGCTACTTCACCAAAAGAAGAGAACTAATTTAGTAGGGTTTGGACAGTGATAGTTTAAATAGGCTCCATTTTCTTTGGCTGTGCACCAAGTTAATTCTATTACTAACAATACCTAAAAATATTTTCCCAACCTTGTACCAAATACGAAAAGGTGATGTTTTCAAATATGCTAAATAAAAATAGTTGTGTATGCGTTAAAACAAACACAACTTACCTGTGTAAACTTCTACGTTTTATGTTAAAAAAAAAAAAAAAAAAAAAAAAAAAAAAAAAAAAAAAAATTTTATAAAATTTTTTTTTAAAAAAAAAAAAAAAAAAAAAAATTTTTATAATTTTATTTAAAATATAATAAAATTATTAAATATTTAATTATAAATATAATCAAATTTATATTATTATTATTATTTTTTTTTTATTATA
>Ga0099825_1010350_pt1 | contig 10255 bp, 10 predicted proteins | sample SiratroredBW_FD_76838 | JGI IMG/M metagenome (GOLD analysis project Ga0099825, IMG submission 76838) | Root nodule microbial communities of legume samples collected from California, USA - Siratro red BW | ecosystem: Host-associated > Plants > Roots > Nodule | place: USA: California | collected... | reverse complement strand
TGTTTTCCCCTCTCATTCTTACTTAACCCCCTAGCTTTGGTGCTATAAAAGTTTTCTCTCTTTCCGTTTTTATCACACAAAAAAAAAAAAAAAAAGATTCAACTAACCTATAATACAAAACAACGTGCTCCATTTTGCCTTAGAAATTTACTAAAAATTTGACTTGAGCACCACCTTTTTTCTCTCTCAATTCTCAATTTATGATAGTATTAAAGCCACCATGAAGTAAACCATGCAATAAATTGCAAAGGAAATAACACTATTTCCTGAGAAAATGAAATATATACGCATTCAGCATTTTCAGTACTAGTTCATGAGTGTTGCCATTAGGATGAAAAATCCATAAAAAAAAATAACAAATTAAAATACAGGGCAGCCATCAACCACTATGCCCTTTGCTGTAGGGCAAGTTGCAAGGGGACAATGCTCCCCATCATTGCCCCACCAAGAGATACTTTTGTTTGTGAGACCCACTGTGAAGTAGAGCAGAACAGCCATAAAAGCAACTCCTGCATCAAGTGCTGCTGATAGAACATAGTTGTATCTCTGCCACCACTTCTTCCTGTAACGGAAGATAAAGAAGTTGAAAATAGTTCCAACTATAATCCAAGCATTGTAGTTCATTGCTGTTGCCGGTGGCATCATTGCAGTTGCCCCCAGAAGCACTGGAAGATTGATCAAGGGGATCCATGACTGCTTCGGGAATGCCTTGTGCATTACCCAAACTAGTATTGGCCCTATTGCACCTCCAAGGAAAAACCAGTTCAGTGCTTCGTAGTTTCCAAGAGGACCGAAGATCCTCATAGGTCCCACCAGACCCCAGATAACTGATGCATCAAAGAAAACACGGTCACTTGGACATGTCCAGGGACTGCCTTCAGGAAGGAGATCTCTATGGCATATGTTGGGGACAGAGTTCAGCAACCACCACGCCACACCAGTGCTTATGGTTCCAGCAAGCATTGTTCCAATGAACTAGACTCGTTCAACACAAGGTAGACATGATTTTTTAATAACTTCAATGTCAAGTAACAAAATTTGAAAATAAACATGATGAAAATACCTGTACTATAAACATTGATCTTGGAGGGATCTTCATGTAGTGGCCAAGCTTGAAATCGCTGAGAAAGGAGACAGCCTGAGCCATGCTTATGTAACCAAAGGTTTTGAAGCATACATTTGCTATTGGTCTTCCGGGATAAATGAGACCAAACATATACTCGGTAATAATATTTAGTCCTGGTGTCTGTTGGCACAGCATGATATTAAAAAGGTTAGAATATCAAAATTCATGGTCCTGCGTCTATGAAGATTGCATTTTATATGTATTCAGCATTTTCTGGATAAGATGAATAAACATTGTTAGAAGGGGAAGGGAGAAAAAAAGTTCCAAGATTTTAACCTGGTTCGTGGTAGCAGTTATAATACTAATTGGGAGTGTAAATCCAAAGGCCACGGCTGAAGCTAAGACAAGTGCCCACCACGGCATCTGAACCTGGTCCTTTAGAAAGATGCATACCATGAGAGAAACCACAAGCGTCACGCCCAGCAACACATGAAACCACCAAGAAGGTATGTCTTTGTATTTTTTCATCATTTTTGTGTGGATATCTTCTTTGCATTCTGCTGAAGCACGACGTCGCTCCATAATTTCCCTGCATGTTTAAGTCCACGTTACAAAACAAACATTCAGTTCCCCTCTCGCATTTTATAGCGTATAGTTCTTTTTTTTTTTTTTTCTAATGCGTTGGTTGTCAGATAATTTGCACGTTGTGCAACAGCAAAGTATCTCTAAATCCTGCGAAGTAGTGTAGCATATCAAAAATTGTAATACCATTACAACCTGACATGATAAGATCCCTTGTTTCTATCATTTATTAAAATTTAATTAGACTAAGTTATAACGTTACCTCTAACGTTTTTTCAGATTGCACATAGTACCTTTGTTTTTTTCAGGTTTAAAGTGAGAACTTTAGTAGAGGTACACCTAACATTTTTCAAACAATTAAGGGTTTATGAAATTTTAAAAGGGTAATTAAAGGGATTTACTGTAGTTCTCTAGAAAAAGGACAATGATGAAAGTGTAATTTAGTCTTAAAAGTATAACAAAAACAAACAAAATTGTTTGAGTGATGATTCGTAAGGGAGCATTTATTTACCTTCCATAGAAGAAAGCAACATGTGTAAGGGTGGCTGCAACGGTGGCAAATCCAAATCCGTAAGTGAGAGAGAAGAACACACTAAGATTAATTCGACCTTGTTGGTGATACTTGACATGATCTAGCTCAAAGTTCTCATTCACAATGGCAGATACGTTGTATTCTTGGCCACGGGATGTGAACAAGTCTGATGAGAAAATAGGAAACCTATTTGCGTTGTACATGTTAAAGCCCCAGTACGCAATAGGAATCACAGCATACATTATCACTGCGTAGCCCACAAAAATATTGACGATGGCAAAGAAGGGTGAGATGAGAGGGCTGAACAAAAATGATGCTACACCAGACCAGTCAAGTGTGAATGCACCAAGCCCTAAGCCGTTCATTCCGGAACCTAGCTGCTGGGCAGTGACTGACTTTGAGAATACCCAACACACCCATGATATGTTCGTGAGCGTCGAGAAGAAGAATCCAGGAACCACATACCAAATAAAACTGCAAACCAGTGCAATGAAGAAAAACTTTGCCCTCGAAAATTTGCTATCATCTTTCTCATGCAAAGTCCTGCATATCATAGCAAGGTTTGTTTTTTCTATCATATATGCTATAAAGTTATAAAAGGAATCTCCTTCTAAGGAAATAGAAGAGATAGATATATACCGGAAAAGAGAGACCTGAACGAGGGTACTGGGCCACCACATGTGGGCAGGCTCCACCACATACTTCCTCAGCAACCCTGCCCAACCGTATCCCAACACCTGCACTCACACCACCCAACCCAACTCCTTCATAAAAGATCACAACTTTTCCAAAGAGAAAGGTTTAATTTAAATGGTTACCTGAGTGGTGATGACGAGGAGCCACGAAGCAAGGAAAGATATTTTCCTTCTATAAAAGGCTTTCACGATGTTTATGATGCCGACGGCGTAGGGCGAGCCGGCACCGAAGGCGCTACCTGCATTGGCGAATATGGTGATCAGGACGTGCTCCTTCATGTTGAAGGGGCCCGGGTTGAGGGAGAAGCGCCTGGACCCGAACCCGGGGATCCCGAAAGTGGTGGTGGGGAGGAACGCCGCCATGAGGCGGCCGATGGGGAGCGTGGCGATCTGCACGGTGATCTGACTGATGACAAGTGGCTCGGTCCGGTAGGCGAAGAACTGGTTGAGGAAGGACAAGAGGGAGCAGGAGAGCAAACCCAGGAACCACATTCGGAAGGTCCATACCGGTTGGGTCGGGTCATCGGTGTTACTCACCGTTAATCTCACTTCCTCTATGAGAGATTCTTCTTCATCGTCTTCTTCCACGTGTGCCTTTTCTGGGTCTTCTCTCTTCACTGCCGCCATTTTAAGCTACGTCTTCTTTTGATCAAACGCTTACTTTCTCACTACTATTTATATTATTTATTATTGTTAATTAATTAAATAATACTTTAATCTGTTATACTTAACAAAAATATTAACAGATTCATTGATATTTGGTGGTTGACAGAAAATATTCAGGAAGGAGAAGAATGTGATATTTGTTGTAGTTTTTAAATTGATAAATTAGCTTTTAAGTTTTAAAAAAAGTGTGTGAATTCTATCTTTCTCAATTTTTGTCAGGAATTAAAATAATTTTTTTTTACTTTAATATATATATTAAGGTTGTATATACTAGAGTCAAGTTTTGTAAGGAATTAAAATAATTTTTTTTTACTTTAAACATTGTGATTTTGATTCCAAGGTTGTGATTTTGAATCGAGGATTCTATTTGTGTTGGTCAGTTACTAAAATTATATTATTGTGGATATAAAAATATCTTTTTTATAACAATTTTTTTCTTAAGTAATTATTTTATAACTTAATAATAAAATCTAATAATTTGATGATGATAATAATAACTATAAATCAAATAATAATATATAATAGTGGTATAAAATAATCATATATCAACAACTTTATCATCAACTAAATATGAAAATGGCATTACTTCGCAACAGATTTATCTAGCATCAACAACTCCATATTCTACCCCATTTTCTTTGTTTTTTCAGTTATAATAATAATATACATAGTTATACAATAGACGTATAAAATAAAGTGCGGCCTAAACCCTAGTTAATAGGTATCCTCATTATTATTATTATTAATTTTATCATTTTTATTATTCTTAATGTTATTAAAATTATTAACAATATGCAGTAAAAGAAAATCAAATTATCATTCTAATTGCACATATCAAACCTAATAATCAATGTATCATATCAATTTTATGATTATTATTATTTTTGTTATATTATTATTATGATTTTTGTGATTAATAATATTACTAATAATAATATTAATATTAGTAATAATACTAATATTATTGTAATAATATTAATAATAACAACGACAATATTAAGAATTATTAATTAATATTAATAATGATAATAATATTAGTGATAATATTAATAATAACAATATTATTAATATTAATAATAATAATAAAATATTAATTAAAAGAAACAAAAATTTGAGATAAAGACAACTTTAATTAAACATAATTTAAAATATATACAATTTAAAAAACACAGCCTAAAAGTGGCATTTCAATAAACGTTATATAGTTTAAAATATCTATAATTTTAAAAGTGTATATAAAATAACCACCTCTCAATAACTATCTATTATGTATAATTATCGTGTTACTTAAAATAAATAGACAATCTTTCTTCTATATATTAGATATAAATAAAACTTAGTTTTTAGTCAATAATTTAAAGTTGTTTATTCTTACGGTAGATAATAGTTTTTTAAATTGTTATGTTAGAGTTGTCTAAAGAAAAGAATGATCTAATGTTTTGTTTTCACTAACCAGGTCTTTTCAATAGGAATCGATTGATGGATGAGTTAAACTTACCGCAACCAATATTAAAATACATCAATTTAGTGTTAGAAATATCATGAAAGTATTGAAAGTTTTGGTGTTACAATTTTAATTATGTATCAAGATAACTGATGAAAATTTTAATATCTTATTTTTTTTTCATACATCTTAATCAGATGTAAATATTAATTGAATCTTATTATTATTATTATTATTATTATTATTATTATTATTATTATTATTATTATTATTATTATTTTCTTTTGCAAAATATAACAATGTAACTACTTTTCGTCTAGTTATGACCAAAGTTATTTTTAATTCATATATGTTTATTAATTTACATGGTATCACTGTGCCATAATATCTTTAACACTTCATATTTATTTCATATCTATTTATGATTCAATGCAATTTAAAATATTTAATTTTAATGTTATTATGAATTGTTTTTAACAAAAGAATTGTTAGTATAATGTAAAGTCTTATATAAATTATGAATAATGATAAGTTGACACCGTATTTTAACTCTCATTTGACACGATCAATCATCTTAGTGACTTTACTATATAAACTTGTCAATGTTAATTGACTTTGTCATAACATATGTCACATTTTCATTAGTGTGAATTTTTTTTCATATCTACATCTCTTTCCTCTATTACTTTCGAAACAAAGTGGTAACGAATACCTAGTTCTTGATCCTAGAATAAAAGACAGGGTTCCTTATAGTGTGCAAGGCACTCTTATTGTCGCGTCGCAATATACAACAAGGTTTTGTTACTTGTGCTCAAAATTCTCTATTAACCTTTAAATTCAAATAATTTCCTTACAAGTTTGAGTAGATGCCATGTACTCAGGTTCTGTAGTAGAAAAAGTTACAACATCTTGTAACTTGGATGACCAACTTATTTCTCCTCCTACAAGTGTAAACAAGTAACTAGTAGTAGATTTCCTTTTATCAAAATCACTGATGAATTAGAATGTACATAACTTTTGACAACTAATTCTGATCCTTATAATGTAACACTTGAGGTTCCTTTGGTGTATCTAAGGATCCTTTTAATAGCACTTTAATGCTCCACCCAGATTTATCATAACATACAAAAGACTTTTTATTGCTGATACATATGATACTTGAAACATTGTCATACTCTCTGCTCCATTGCTAGGACTCATACTTGAGGATAACTTATATATGATAGGGATATGTAGAAATTGTCTTGCTTGCATGTTGAATTGCCACAAGGTTTTTAGTAAGTAATTCTTTTGAGAAAGTCAAATCTTCCTATCTTTTTTGTCTCAGTAAATTTGCATCCATAAAATCTTATTTGTTGGTCCTAAGTCCTACATATCAAACTCTCCAACCAACTACGCCTTCAATTTTTGGGGAGGGATTTGAACTTTATTAGGGCCCGATACCAACATGTCATCTATATACAATAACAAGATGTTAAAATCATTCTCATCACCTATTATAATAAGTGCAATGGCCTGAACTCAATTTTTTGTAACCAAGGCTAATAATGAAGGAATAAAATCACTTATACCAAACTTGCTTTACACTCTACAAAGATTTGGCTAGCCTGCAAACCAAGTTTTCTTGTACTTTAAAGCCTTCTAGTTGGATCTTATATATTTTCTCTTGAAGTCCTTCATGAAGAAAAATAGCTTTTACATCCAATTGTTCAAGATGTAAATTAAATGTATCACACAAGGCTAAAATAACTCTAATTGTTGTTAATCTAACAAATGGAGAGAATATTTTACTGAAACAATGCTTTCTTTTTAAGCATATTCTCTTACTACAAATCTAGCATTATTGTTAAAAAAAAAAACAATCTACCATGATCTCGGTCCACTTTATCATTGTCATCTTTTGATTTCGAACCTTTTGAAAGTTCAACAAGCTTCCATGTCTTGTTTTTGTAAAGTGCCTTTACTTATTTTGCACTGTTATCCATAATGAAACATATGAATCACTTATAACATTTTGAAATGTAGGTTCTCATTCTTCATTTAGAAGACAATACGCATAATGACTTATCATAACATATTGTAAGTGCCAAGATGATTTAAGCTTTCCTTGTATTGATAATCAGAGTCCTCCATTACTAATCTCATTTGACTCTTGTTTTTTATGTTCTTCGTTCTAAATAAGAAAAATCATCCGAATGCTTCTTCTCTATCTATTGGCAATGTCCTTTGTAAAGTTGTCATTTGTCCGCTTATTTTGTTGTTAATTTTTTTGCAAAACCTACATTTCTGCTAACAACCTTGTGAACTGGGATTCCATATATGATGCACAACATAGCCCAAGAACCATTTTCTACATTATGGATCTTGCTTTGTTATTTCTTTGGAGTCATTCATCTCGTACACATGGCAATCAAATACATGTAATAAAGAATAATAATCAATCAATTTCCTAATCCGCATCTCCATTGGTGTTACCTATCACTCCTAGTCATCTGCTCAATCACACTATTCTGCTAAGGTCTACCTGAAAGAGAAAATTATCTCATAATATCTCTTCCTTGCAAAATGTTATAAAAAGAAACTCCATCAATATATTCTCCTCCATCATATGTCCTCAAACAATTAATTCTTTTCCCATACACTAAACTAATAGAAAATAGAAGGAAGAAATTTTGGTGTTTTCCTTAAAAAAAAAAAAAAAAACATTGTACTCCTTTTATAACATCAAAAGTAACTACTAAAGTAAATCCTCTTAATGTGGAACTTCTCTCCTCACATATCTCTAAACTTAACAACTAAATCATAATCAAATATTGTTGTTTTCTTTTTTAATGGAGACACCAAGAAGATTAAATATTTTAAGACTATATTTGTTGATTTTTTTTTCTCTCCTTTTATGCGTTATTGCTTTTACATATTTCTTCTCAGTATAAGACTCTAACTTACAATTGGGTCCAATATATATAACGTACTATTATAGAGATCTAAGTAGAAAAGAAAAATTGAAATTTAAGAAAATATAAAACTTATTCAAAATCAAAAAACGATTGAGTTAAATTATCTCATTTTCTACTACACAACAAAATGTACTATCTAATTAAAAGAAATTAAACTTTATATTTTATATAATCTTTATAATTTTAAATAATAAAATATTAATTCTCTATTTATTTTAATTTTTTTGACCTAAAAATATTTACAATATATATATCTATTATAAACTAGTCAGTGTAAAAATCTCAAATAAATATATAAACGAATAACATATAATTGATTTTAATATATGTATCAAATGTAAGACTTTTCGTATAACTATATTTATGTTATAAGTACATTATTAATTAAAAATTAACATATATAGAATTTACTACATGTTTGTATGCATTAAAATGTTATTATCTTTGTGATTGTCATATTCATTCCGTATAAATAATGGATTTTTTTATATGTACTATTCATATTATTTTTAAAATATATAATATATACACATTAAAGATATACTATTAAATAAAAAGTAGCTATAGTATAATTTCATACATATATATATATATATATATATAGTAATTTAAAAACGAATTTTTTTTATTGATACATTACATTAAATTGTGTGACATTGTGTGACATTAATTTGCTTAGGTATATGGCCATCCTATGAGGGAATGCTGACAAAAATAAACTGCAAAATTTAAAGGATTTGACCAAAAGAGTTGAATGAAGGAATCTGATCCATAGATTCCTTGGATTAAAATAATTAGATACCCTCTTAGTTTGACTTACTACCTTCCTTCATCCAGCTAGAGATAAGCCTCAAAATCTCCAATTTGGTTCCTAAGAAATGGATACACCTGCATATATGATTTACAAATGACAGGCTAATGGAAAAGGTGGAGGAGTTAAATTTCAAGTTGCAGACAATCATGCAGACAATACCAGAAGCAGAGAGACTCTACTTGCTTCAGAAGGGTAAGGCCAAAAACTTAGAAGCCTCATAGCAACACCCTTCTTCTCTTCCTGCATAACATATCAACACAAAATAGAGCTGAGAAGTGGCTACAATGGGGAGCTAAGAAATGTCACAAGCAAAAACAAAACAACTGAATATTATTTAAAAAAAATATATTATTATTTATATTAACTTGATAAAAAATTTAAGTATCAAAATATTATCATATATATATATATATATAATATTTTTTTTCAATATATATATGTATAATAAAATCAAACAAATTTTAATAACCGAAGTATAGAACGCATTTATTCGTACGCAACTATCCAAAAATACATTTTCTGGCACAGGCCTGGGTTTTTGCAACACTATGATTGTTCATTTAATATGATATACCCATCTTTGACATTCAAAGAAACCTTCTTCGTAGATGTATTTCTCCTTTAGCAGCAGTGCAGAAGAAACGTTGAGAGGGAACTGACTAAACCACTTGCGTCCAACGGCTTTCTTGTTATATGGTCAGGTTCTCTTTTCGAATGTGAATTATTTGCTGCCTTTTTCTTCAATTCTATGATTCACATTTTGAAATCTAGTGAAACCCTAACCCTTATTCTCTCTCGAGTTCCAGACCTCTCATTCTCGCCTTTTGCTTATTCTCTCAAACCCTTTTACTTCATTTCGCGCTCAACCTTTATCATTGTCGCCTTTTCCTTCATTTCGCTGCCTTTTCAAATTATATAAATGGTAGTTATCCTCATGAAATTAGGTTCTGGAGCTGCTGTGATGAGTTCGTGCTGAATTGGGTTATAATTCGGATAGCTCTGGTCCGACGGCATGGGTTACGATTCGGCTAGCCCCTCGCAGGATGGGAGGGACGAAGGTAAGTGTCTGCAATGAAAATTGGGGAATTCTAGCATGAGAAGTGGTAGGAACAGGGAAAAGAAAAAATTGAAAATGAAGGAAAGAAGAAATAACTTCAATAGGGTTACGTAATTGGATGTATAGTCTAGTTGTTCAGTGCTGTAGGCTCGGAACATGTTTCGTTTGCTTGTTCTGGCGGTTTGTTATCATATTTAGGTTTGGAATCGGGGGTAGGGTTGAAATGTTTAAGATGAAATTTAAGTTAGTGGCTATGTGCTGCAATCGGATATCTGTAAGCTGCAATTCACGTGGTGTTCTAGTGTGTTATATGGTTTGTTGTTTGGTTTAGTTTGTTAACTCCATGTCTGATGAATTTAAATTGATAGATGATGAAGAAGAATATGAGGACTCTGGCAAGGGTAATCGATTTCTTGGGTTCATGTTTGGAAATGTAGATAAT
>Ga0099825_1010349_pt1 | contig 10255 bp, 4 predicted proteins | sample SiratroredBW_FD_76838 | JGI IMG/M metagenome (GOLD analysis project Ga0099825, IMG submission 76838) | Root nodule microbial communities of legume samples collected from California, USA - Siratro red BW | ecosystem: Host-associated > Plants > Roots > Nodule | place: USA: California | collected... | reverse complement strand
TTTTATTTTTTTTTTTTTTTTTATTAAATTTTTATATATTTTATAATATTAAAATATTTTTTTTATATTTAATTTATGTTTTTTTTTTTTTTTTTAATTTTTTTTTTTTTTTTTTTTTCAATTGTGGTTATTTTATATAGGTAATAAAATTTATCAAAGTAGCTTGAATGATTGATTGAGAAAGCAAGTTAGTAGGTTTGGTTGGACATTATTGACACAAAGACTTAGTAATTTCAATTTTCCCGTCGATCTCAATGTTGCACAGAAGCCTTGTTGCACTTGTTTTAGCATAAAAATATAAATCAATTATGCATGCATGCAATAATTCTCAAACTTTGTCGAGATTGGGTGCAGTGGAACCCTCTTAATTTGTATGATTGATTGTTTGAAGAAATGATAATAATAATATATCGTTTAGTGTCTTTGGTCCAACTTGCTTTTGTTCTTCATGCTGATCTGTATTTTGTACAAAGATAATCGACATTATATCATTATAGCATACCCTGTATTTTTCTATGATAATTGTTTTAATGTAACGAAAACAAAGAGTGATGGAGTGGAGAAGAGAAACAAAAGCATTGAATTTTTTTCGTCACTTTTGCTTTAAACGTTTTGAAATAGGTGCATGGTCCCCATAATTGTGCTTAAGTATTTTTCTTCAATCATTCTCACGAAATCATTATTTGGTATCTAGGTCCTCCAGAACGGAGGAATAGATAGATATACGTGATTTTCATCAATAGGTCACACGTAATTTCTTTATACTACACCTTTATACATTAATTTTTTATTAGAGAAACTAACTTTTGTGAATAATGGCATGCATGTTTGTGGATCTCATGTCAATTTTATTTAGAATAATGAGTCAAACATAGAGAAATAATAGAATGTGAGGACAGGTATCAAGATTTCTTATTATGATTGTAGCTTCAAATTTTCCAGAAGCTAGGGTTCTGACATTTCTGGGTGATGTGTATTGATAATTTGATACCTTCCTAACGTCCATTGGGTACACACATGCAAAAGGATTGAGATGACAGCCATATTCTACCATATGCCAGTCAGATTCAATGGTTTAGACTAAAATACAGAGTCCAGCTCATAGTTATTCATGTTTTTGGTCAAGGACAAGAAGACACAACCTCATGGTCACTTTAATAGCTCAATATATAGCTTGTTGATAGGACATTGCACAACCCCATTTTCTTCAATATGCCTCAGTTTCTCATTTTATATCTACGGTTTGAAATTAAAACCTATACTGCAATTTATTTATTTTTATTTATTTTTTTATAGCCATGTTACGAAGTATCCACTTTTGTAAATGATTAATTTTTGTTGAAAATTGAACAGTATTTCCCTTTTTTAAATTAATTTGTTTTATTCACCAGACTTAATACAAAACTTTAAGGGACTTAGTGCAGTATTATTCCATATATTGGTGTAAATTTTGAATTAATGGGTGATATATGATTTTAAATTTTTTAATTTTAGTTTTTTTTTTACTTTAAAAAATATGTAATTTCAGTCTAACTATTTTTGGTACCTTATATTAGGTTTTTAATTCGATTTAGTTAAATATAAACGTAGAAAAATATCAAAAACTGAATCAAAATAAAAAAAAAATTCTAAAATTAAAAAAAATGGCACGAACCGAGATACCCTATCGGAAACAGAAAGGCATTATCCAATCCCAGGAACAGAGCGTCTTTCCTTGATTCGATCTCCGCAATAACATTTTTACTGCAATCTCTCTTCCGTCACTCAATTTCCCCTTCAAATTTACACAGACAGTAAACTAGGAGAAACCCTAAATCCAAAACCAATAACCTCATAACAATTAGGGTATAAGCAAACATCATTGTGGAACGGTGTGATGGTGTACGATTTTGAGCAGTGTAACACTACACCGTTTTCCATCTTTAGTAACATTTTCACAGTTACATTTATTTAAAATGTAACAAAAGATGAAAACTTTTATCTATGGTTCCATTTTCACCGTTATATTTATTAAAATGTTACAATACATTAATTTTAATTATCATAGTAATGTTTTTCTACATAAATGTCACTATAAACAAACATAAATTTATGTTATAAACAAATTACTTATGATTTGGAATTAAAATCAAAACTCCTACATTTCAGCAAATCACGAATAATTTTTCACCATCACACTTCGACTCACGTTTCACCTTTGACCTACACTTCTCTCTCATTACACTTAATATTAACATCCTCCGATTTTTCCTTCACCATTCAATCTACTCCCTATAGAACGTTGTTCTCGGTGAAGTGAAGGAACTAGGGTTCTGAATGCAGTGGAACTTCACAGGTATGTTAGGTTTTCACGAAGGAAAGGGACTAATTTTCATGATGAAAAAATGGAATAGAAATCAATTTTAGTACATTGCTCATGCTTTGAATTCTCTTACGATCCCTTTCCAATTCTTCATCCCGGTGAGGTAGTTTGTGGTGTTATTGTGATAGGATATAATGGTTTCTCGGAGATTTTTCGGGTGGTCTTTGCCGCACATACAACCTCTGGTATCTGAGGTTTCAGAGCTGCTGGAGTCGCCATCGCCATACCTCAACCTCGGTATCGAGACTATCAGCTGATCGAGGTTGAGGAAGATATGGAGGAGGCCGAGGAGATTGAGTCGCCGCCTGCCGTCATTCCTTTCTCTTGCCTCTTCGCCTACGCTTACTGCCTCAACTGGTTTCTCATGATCGTCAGCTCCCTCGCTGGCATCGCGCACGACATTCATTTACTTAAACTACTTCACCAAGGTTCTTTAGGTTCCTCAGCATGGTTCGTTAAAAGAGAAATTTTAGAGGTTTAAGGAGGTTCAATTTCGTTTCACTTTCTAACAAAACCCTAGTTGTTGTTGTACGTCGCTTCTGGAATTTAATAAGCTTATGATAATTTAATTTTGATTTCGGTTAGCTTAGGCAGTGAAATTAAGTCTTGTGTACTTTGTTATTAGTTTTTGTAGTTTTTATCTCCATGTTTGTCGTGCTGTTTAAGGTAATTGAACAATTAACTTTCATTGAAAATTGACCTGACTACACTAAGCATGGCATAACCCAGTCCTTCCCTCTTTTCTCCCTTATTAGTTTATTCCCTTTATATAAGGTTTATTGTCCTGGTCAAAGTAATTTGTGGATGGATCCCTTATTAGTTTATTCATGATCTTAGGTCCTAGTGGTTCAACAAAAAGAGTGGACATTTTTAAGGAAGTGGAGCCTAGAAATTTCCTACTGGTGTTGTTGATCAGGTAAATGTGTTGAATATCTTAGCATTCTAATTTAGAAAGTTACTTTTTGTGTATATATTCTACTTATTCAACTTATACAGGGAAAAGATTTTTGTGTAGCAGTAGTGAGACAGGTCAAAGAAGAAACAAGAATTAGTAATCTCTGTTACCTATATTGTGGGCTAGTCATGAAATAGCATATATGATTGACTGCAAAATTTACCTTTCTGGCCTAAACCTAATGTTTTTGGATTCTTTCCAATTTTTCACGTTGATGCTGAATTTCTGGAAGTATTGGCATTCAGGTTGATGCTGAATTTCTGGAAGTATTGGCATTCAGGTTGATGCTGAATTTCTGGAAGTGTTGGAAGGTAAGTTTTCTTTTAAATTTTACATTCAATAAACAATTTTCTTTTACATTCGAGATGATTGAAGGGGCAAGAAAGTTATTGTGGTCAAATTTTAAGAAACATGTGATGATATCTATCATAAAATTATGGTCAAAGTTTTCATTTAGATTTTACATTCAATAAACAGTTTTCTTTTACATTTGAGATGATTGAAGGGGCAAGAAAGTTATTGTCTCAAATTTTGAGAAACATGTTATGATATCCATGTCACACCGCAATTATGTTCTGATATCTTTGCCACTTCTTCCTCTTTGTTGACTTGAATCTCTTGATTGAAGCCTCATGTTGATTTTGGACTAAAACTTTTTGGAGCTGATGTAATTTCTATTCCTAGTTTTTATATACGTGAAAGTGACTTCCTTCTAAATTTTACCTTTTTCTTGTGAAGGAAAATGCTAACTCTGTTTATTTCATTGAACAAAACTTGGTTTGTGGAAAGAATGTACTAATAGACATGAGCATACATTCAGCTAATGTCAAGGCAATTCGAGCAGCCCAAAAGTTCATCTATATTGAGAACCAATACTTTCTTGGCTCATCATATAATTGGGATTCTTACAAAGACCTTGGTGAGTATTGAAGTTAAAAGACCTTGTTACAGAAATTACCTACTGTTAACGATTATCAAGTATGTCATAGGCTATTTTCATTCTGAAGACCTTGTATTATCACATTTTTTTTATGTTAGAGTTTAATTTTTTATCTATTCATGTCATTGGCAAAAACATGAGGTTGTTTCTACTAATATGAGTTGATGTGACTAGGTAGAGTATTCTAAATTGTTTTGATAACGTGTAGGAGCGGTACATATTAGTAAGGAGAAGGAGAAAATGAAAGAGATGATCATTTAGAAGAGTTAACCTCCCTCCTCTTATTAATTCTTTGCCTTCCAATACTATTTCTCTGTATCGAGTTCTATTCCATCATTGGTATTCCTGTTTAAAACTAGTGATTTTTTACCAATTCTTCCTATTCCAATGTTACGACAGACAATTTGTTAAATTATGGTTTTTTCCATTTTCTTCAACACAGGTGCAAACAACTTGATTGCAATGGAAATTGCATTGAAAATAGTTGACAAAATAAAACAGCATGAGAGATTCTCTGTGTATATTGTTATTCCTATGTGGCCTGAAGGAGTACCTAAAAGTACTGCTACTCATCGGATTCTCTTCTCGCAAGTGGGCTTCCTTTATCTTTACCTCTTAAAATGGTAGTATATAAGACAAACCATTAAAACCTTTATTGGCTAGATCATGAAAATGGATTAGGAAGATTTGGTGTAAGAAAATTGATCGCAAGCCAAAAGAAACTGTTGATTTTTCTTTGCTTCATATTGTCAAATGATCTTAATTTGCTGAAAATGCTCATGATTTGCTGCTTAGATCTCATGACAATTGTATCACGTTTATAATTTAAAATGAGAAACATTTTATGAAGTTTTTCTAGCAACAATATATATTGCCATAAATTTAAAATAGAACGATGAAAAACCATGGAAAACATAATGTTATTTTGGTTCAGTCGTGCATTTGTCTCACATGCTCATGTTGATTTATTGGCAGTTCAAAACAAAAAAATTCTTTGTTCTTTATATTGAGTAATGTAAATTCATTATAACCGAAGACACATTGAATATTCTTTGATGCAGTGGATGCCATTTAATGAGTGTTCGTGGGTTGTTGTTGGAAAGGTCGAGGATTTTAATGTTCTGGAAGGCATAAAGTTGGATTGAATTGGTGATCCTGTTGTGGGAGAGATTGAGCTTGTGAACGGATGAAATTGAAAAGGAAACATTTTAGGTATGTTACTTACAACAACAACTTGTAGTGTGTTATAGTTGTGTTATAATGACATAAGTTCTCATAGTTTATTCACAATGATTTATTTAATTTGTCAGTTTTTCTATTTAATGTGCTGTGACATGTAAAGATTAATTTAAACTTCAAATATAGTTAAGTATTTGAGAATTGAAGACCATAATTAGTTATTGGACATGCCTTATTATTTAGTAGAACCTTTTAAAAAGAATGGGATAAAACTAAATGATCATGTTATTAAATAAATGTTAATAGAATCATTTAGTGACATTTTTATAACATTACTTTTACTTTAAAAGATGTAACAAAATATTTTTAGTAATAATTTTAAAATGTTGTCTCTTCATTAAAAAAGTTATTAAAAGCTTTTAGTGACATTTTTATTATGTTACTTTTTTATTAAAAAGTATTTCTAAAAGACTTTAGTAACATTTTTGAAATGTTTTTTTTTATTAAATAGATGTTACAAAAAATATTTAGTGACATTTTTATAAATGTTTCTTATGACAAGTAAAATGTTATTAAAAAAATTTAGTAACATTTTTATAGTGTTACTTTTTTATTAAAAAATATTATTAAAAAATTTTAGTAACATTTTTAAAATGTTATCTTTTTATTAAATAAATGTTACAAAAGATATTTAGTGACATTTTTATAAATGTATCTAATTACAAGTGAAAATGTCAATAAAAATTTTTAGTAACATAGAGAATACCTTATATTTGATAAAATGTTACTAAATTATATTAGTAATATTTTGTTTGATTTAGTAACATTTTTCTTACATTACTAATTATTATATATGTAGTAGTGTAATTAATTGTGACGGTGTGACAAGCCTGTGAAGAAGAAGAAGAAGAAGAGGCATGAAGATGAGTAGGAAGCAGTCCTAATATCTGGAAGAAGAAGAAACACGAATTTTTTTTTAACTTTTTTATTAATTTAAATATACAAATGGAAACATTTTGCATGTAATATTTAATTACATATTGATGAAATCCGTGGATAATATTTCGTGTATAATATTTAATTTACATACGGATATAATCCGTATATAATTCTTAATTTACATACGGATTTACATCCATATATAATAATTAATTTACATACGAATTTATATCTGTATGTATTATTCCGTAGATAAAATGAATTTTTTATGTAGTGAAATAAGCTTAGAAGAAGAAAATCATATAACAGTAGTTTCTAAACAAGCATTTAACTCATTATCTAGTTGGTGTGGGATTTCCAGTAGACCTCCCTCACGTTGAGACAAAGACATTTTATATGCGGAACTCGATATTTATGGGTAGTCCCATGATTGATAATAAAAGGTGAGTTTAAGTCTAAATTGATTCGTTGGGAGATGATGACTTGGGGTTAACTTTTTCCTATCTATATCATCATCCCTTTAGTGTTAGATGCTCTAGCACTATGTTGGGTGGTCAACACTGAAATTATTTTATTTTACTCATGAAACGACTACAATTAGTTGGTAAAGGGATAAACAATGTCTATATGCTAAATATCTCCTACATCAATTCTAGCTTAAATTGTTTGCTCTCCAAAATCAAGGAATCTTGGTTATGGCATAAGCGTATTGCACACATTCATATTCATCAATTGAATAAGCTTGTATCTAAGAACTTAGTTTGAGAAGGACAGGGTATCTAAAGCATGCCAAAAAGGGAAACAAATCAAAAATTCATTTAAACATAACAATTTTGTTTCCATTTTAAGACCCCTTGAGACGCTTCATATATGGACTTCTTTATAACTTCTCGGACCATGAGCATAGGTGGCAATTGCTATGGCTTGATTATTGCAGATGACTTCTCTAGATATACATGGACTCTTTTCATTGTATAGAAGGATGATGCAGTCAAAGCCTTCAAAAGACTTGCTACAATTTTACAAAATGAGAAAAATAGTAATATTGTTGCCATTAAAACTGTTAACGGGAGATTTTTTTCAAAATTAAAGATTTAACTTTTTTCCTTGTGAAAAACTTTGTATTAAACACCATTTTCCAACTCCTAGAATTCCACGACAAAATGAAGTAGTTGAGAGGAAAAATAGGTGTTTGGAAGAATTGGCAAGAACTTTACTTAATGAAACTAATCTTCCTAAATACTTTTGGGCAAATGCAGTAAACACTACCTGATATGTATTAAATAGAGTTTTGATAAGGCCTCTTTTAATTTATGAGGTTTTCAAAGGAAGAAAATAAAACATATATGATTTTAAGGTTTTTGGCTACAAATGCTTTATTTTAAACAATGGAACAGAAAATCTGGACAAGTTTGAGACAAGGTTGATGAAGGCATCTTCATAGGCTACTCTACTCATAGTCATGCATATAGTGTATATAATAAGAAAACTATGTCAATTGAGCAATCTATTTATATTACTTTTCATTAAACTAATTGAGAGTTGTAGGAAACATCTAAGATAGGTGTAGGTGATGATGAGATAACTAGTTTCCAAAGACTAAAGTTTGATGCAAACCAGGCAGTGGAGAAATAAGTGTTGTAGAGCTTCAAGAAGTTGAAATGATGCCTACTGCATCGGCTAGAAACATTAGTCTACCTAGAGAACGGAGAGTTCCAAGTGACTTGTCACTGGATAACACCATAGGACATATTGACAAGGGAGCATCCATTAGAAAATCCTTGAATTTTTTTTTTTTGTGAGCATATAATTTATGTCACATCTTGAACCCAAAATTGTTTGTGATGTTTTGGGTTATGTTAATTGGATTAATGCTATGCAAGATGAATTGAATTAGTTAAGTAGAAATGATGTGTGGATTTTAGTTCCTAGGACTAAAGAAATAAATGTCATTGGAATTAAATGGATCTTCAAAATTAAAATGAATGAACAAACTATCATTGTTAGGAATAAAGATAGGCTAGTAGGAAAAGGTTATAATCAGGAAGTAGAATTGATTATGATAAAAGATATACTGCTATTGGTAGACTAGAAGTTGCTAGGTTGTTACTTGTATATGTCTTCTCGTGTCATTTTAAATTGTTTCGAATGGATCTGAAAAGCACATCTTGATTGGATTTATCAATGAGGAACTATATGTAACACAAGCCCCAAGTTTTGAAGATCATAAGTTTCCTGGACATGTGTAGAAACTCAAGAAAGCATTATATGGGCAAAAGCAAGCTCCAAGGCAATGGTATGAGAGTTAAGTAATTTTCTACTGTCACATAATTATGAAAGAGGAAAATTAGATAAAAATGTTTTTATTAGAAGGGTTAATAATGATATTATACTTGTTAGCACCAGTGGGCTACTGTGATGATTTGATGAAGCCAACCAAGTGAAGACGTTCAAGACCTTATGAGCATATGTGGATTGCATGAAGAGTTCATGAAGATTGAAGACTTGGTCTAGAACTTAGGAGTGCGTGTTGTGGGGTAAGTTTGAGGTCTAATTAGTGATACATGCAATCTTAATCAATGATAAGCTCCACATGTATTTTCTGAATTAACAAAAGTTTTGAAAAATCATTAAAATCAAAACTTATGTTTTAAACAACTGTTTTAACTAATTGACTATTTGGAAAATCAATCGACTAAATTTTTAAATGACAGTTATGTTTAAATAGTTGGCGCGAAATTTTGGAAGTTAACGAAAATCATTCTAAACATTTTCAAAGAGAGCAAAAGCGCCCGTGAGTCTAGTGATCAAAGAACATTCAACGTTTTTCATCAAAAACTGTTTTCTTGAACTGCGACTGAAGCTTTGATTTGACTGAGACAGTTCTTCGCTGATTTGATCATCAGACTAAGCCTTGTATACCTTTTCTTATTACTTTTGTCATTCTTTGTATAAAAGTGCTTGTATTGCAGTAACTGTGTTCATCCTTCACTTGTATTGAAATTTCTGCTGCGTTTTTGAATTGCCTGGGTTGTTAATTCTGTTATGTACAGTAGGCTCTGTACAGGGTGCGATTTGTTGTGGGTTTCAGCAAGGGTCTTCGTGAAACACACAGTGGGTTTCTGTGTGGTTTCCTGTTCTACTGTGGGATCAGCAGTGGTCTACTGCGAGTTGCAGTGAGACGTTTCTAAGTTATACAGTGGTCTCTGTATAACGTTACTTGCTGTGGGTTTCAGCAAGGGAGTTCTTAAAGCACACAGTGGATTCTGTGGTGTTTCTTGTTCTTCTGTAGGGTCAGCAGGGGTTGGCTGCAAAGTGCAGTGTCTTCTTACTGTAGGCAAGTGCTGTAAACTGGATCAAGTTGATCAGTTTATTGAAATCCTTACTGTGTGTGAGGGACTGGATGTAGCCCGGTTGTTGGGTGAACCAGTATAAAAATCTACTGTGTCCTGATTTTCTCTTGCTCTCTCTCTCTTTCCGGTTCTTGCTGATTTTCTTGAATTTTTAGAATTAAGTGACTCTTGCTAATTGAATAATTGCATCATTTTCTGAAAGCATTTTTAGTAACAACTTAAAATCATTTATTCCATTTTAACTCAGTCTAATCCAAACTGCTTTGAATCTGTTAATAACCAGTATATCAATTTCCTATAAATTTGCAGTTTTGCAATTTACTGGGTTTACTGTTTATCAGTTTGTTTTTCTAGAAAACCAAATCTCTCACTGTTGTTGATTAAAGACTGTTTTTCATACATTCAACAAAGTTTATAGTGTTTAACAAAAAGGTTTTTAACCAGTCAAGCTTGATAAACTTGAAGTTGATCAGTTCTTTCTGTGTGGTTAAGTTCTATTCTGTTTTTGTGCAGTAAACTAAATCGCT
>Ga0099825_1010347_pt1 | contig 10256 bp, 6 predicted proteins | sample SiratroredBW_FD_76838 | JGI IMG/M metagenome (GOLD analysis project Ga0099825, IMG submission 76838) | Root nodule microbial communities of legume samples collected from California, USA - Siratro red BW | ecosystem: Host-associated > Plants > Roots > Nodule | place: USA: California | collected... | reverse complement strand
CTAATTCAAGAATGGCTCTCTAGTGTCCTCATTTAGGTTTTTTTTTTTTTTTTTTGTTTTTTTTTTTTTTTTTTTTTTTTTTTTTTTTTTTTTTTTTTTTTTTTTTTTTTTTTTACTTTTGTAAAACACTTTCATTTTATTCTCTAAATTCAATTAAATAATTTTAAAGAAGTTAAATAAATAATAATAAAATATTATTTTTTATTTTAAATAACAAGGCGATATATAAAAATTAGAAAAATTTGTGGGATGAAACTTTTTTAGAACTAACACTTTTTATTTTAAAATTAAAAATCAGAAAATGTCTAATTTATTTTTGTTTTCTACTTTCAAATTTGCATTATTGCTGTTCGTTTTTAGTTCCTCACAAATTCCTTCAACTTGTATCTTTTAAAAGTTAGTTTTAAATAACTATTTTGTAAAATAAATTTTTAAAAACTAAAAAATAAGGATAATGAAACATATTTAATATTTTAATTCAACAAATGGTTGATAGAAGCTGAGTTGTGTTCACTAAATTTCTAAATTACAAAATTAAACAATTTTTGTAACACTAAGTAATATCTTATAATAATGATTTTTAAAACAAATTAATTATGATGTCAATAATAGAAGTTAATAATTCAATTTTAAATTAATTATAAAATCTGCAGTTTTCGAAAACTTGTCTCTTCATTCATTTTATAAACATTAATTTTGAAGTTTTTTCTTCTTTTCTTATTGGATGGATAGTTAAAAGAGACGCTGACCATGAAAGGTTGAGTTGTAGAAGTTTGCTTATATATTGATTTACATTTTTAGAAATAAAAAAAGATTTATTGAATAAAATCTTGCTACAATATAAGTAAAATAAACTCATGATCCTTTTATATTATTTTACTATTATTTTTTAGTGTATGAATTATATGAAGTATAATGTGAATGATGTTTTGAGTTGAATGATAAGTGACTTATATAGATTTTGTATGCGATTTTAGAAGTAATTTTCTGTTATGTATGGATTTTGTATAGAATTTTAGAGGTAATTTACTCTTATATTTTATTCTCTTAAGTTTGGTCTAGTTATTGAATTTATGCGATTGAGATTTGTGGGGAAGAAAATCTTGAAAATAGTCATTTAGGATTGTTGGAGTTATTCTCAGGCTAAATATCATTTGGAATAATATATACATTTACCTTGGTAGTATAGGTTTCGATTTTATCTAACATCGGAGACATAAACTAGTTAAAATATAAAAGGTTCAAAATATTTTAGGTGTTAATTATGAAGAAACTTGTTTATCATGATTTTAGAACTTTTCCAATATGGTTAGTATTTAATTATGACATTATGTGTAATTACATATAAGTTAATTTCATTTGTATGTATAATGATAATGTGAATATGATTATAATTGATGATAATAATATATATTATTTTATGTTTAATTTAGTTAATTTACTCTTGCATATGTTTTTGCTACTATCCTCCTTAACACGGGAGTATATTCTCTTATAAGCAAACTTTCATAGTATGATAATTTAAAAGTTTTATTTTGTTTATTGTATTTTAGTATATTTGTTGTATGTACACAAATGTGGTCTATTATCCTATACATAGATATAAATTCATACGACTAGCATTATAATAATACTTTTACCGGATATTACAATTTTAATACTTTTGCCAGATATTACAATTTTAATCAAACATAATATATCATTTAATTATTGACATAACATATTAATGTATTTTTCGTGATAAGATGTTAAACCTTATAATTAAACATTATTATTAATATTCTAGGAGATTTCTTATTTTTGTTAGAAATTGAAAAACTATAAGAGCAAAAGGGATCTAAGCTTAATTAATAAAAAAAGAACTCAATTCATTAATGACCTAAAGTTGAATCTTGTCCTTCCGATTTTCACTCTCTATAATTTCAATATGATTGAACATGTGATCTGTTTTACGTACATGCATGCGTGGTTTGAAAAAGAAAAAAACATGATAATATGAATCTAGTGAACAACTAATCCATTAATGTAAATTTTCCAAGTCACTTATGAGACAGTACTATATGATATGAAAGGAATGTGCTATGAATAAAGGTATATGAAAGGAATCATGCACATAAATCCCAGCATGTTAGAACAAAAAAGTCTAAGTGAATCAAACGGAGATGAAATCTTTAGTCAAATCGGAGCCATCCCATTTGGTGGTAGCTAGTGGTTGAATTTGATGATGGATCCACACCCACCATCATCATCAAATTCTGACTGTTGTGATTGTGAAGAAGAATGAATTATTGGGGGAAAAAGAGGGGTCGATAACGCGTCACTGTTTTGTGATCCTCTTTTTGAACGAGAAAATGATAGATAAGTGAATTGTGTTGGGAGTGATCTGATAGTGTGTACCATTGGTCGCATGCACAGTGTTGCAAATGCTCACTGATTTAACTTACCATAAAACTTTATACTGACAAGTGTCTGGTCATGGTTGAGGAAGTTGATGAAAAAATGTAAAGTGGTTGAGAACTTATACTTATGAAAGAAACTTTTAATTATAGAAAACCTTATAATTATTAAAAAAAAAATTGATTAAAATAATAATATATTTAAAAAATGGTTGAGAACTAAAATCTAATCTTTGAAAATTATATGAATAAGTTCAGAATTAAAAAGTCTAAGGTGCTCTTGAGGACTACATACGCTCCTCCGCTCCCGTGGACCCGTCCGTACAGTTTCTTTAATTTGGCACGTGACCCGAGCAATCTGTCACATCCACCTCCACACTTATTTATGTACTATTATCCTTGTGGGAAAAACACATATTTTTTGTTCTTTTTAATATATATATATATATATATATATATATATATATATAATATTTATGAGGAGTTACAATTTTGATCCAATTAAAATCCAATAAGTAATTAATCTCTATGACTAATATATTTGTTCAAGGCACCGTTTAAAAAGATTTAATTACTGAAAATGTTAAAAAGAACTCAAGATAGGTCAAAATTGTGGATGTTTTAAATGGAATTGTGAAAGATTGAAAGAAATAGAGACCATATATAATTTAGTCAGAATTTTAAAAAAATCAAATAAAGAAAAATATAAAAATCCGATGTTTTGTACAGGACAAATATAAAACTTGTGTTGATATGTCAGGTTCCATATATTTTTAACATTAAGCGAATATGAAAATAAAAAAGTGTTTTAAAATTAAAAAAAGTATTAAATTACATAATCCAGCAACTTGATTAAACTTGTATCCATTCATCTTTTCTTAACAACTTTATTTAAAGTTTGATAGGTGACAACTTTAAATTCAACCATTTATAGTCACTTTTAAGTATTAAAGCGAATTTAAAATAAACGAATTTGAGACTTTTTTTTAACTAATAAAATAATTAAAATTATGATATTTTTATTTAAAATTTATTTTCAAGTTTTTTAATATAAAATTATCTATTAAATTATTATAATTAATTTTATTTAAAATATTAATAAATAATAAAATTAGTTTGTTTAATCTTTATTGAGACATTGTTGATTTTAAATAAAATTTTATTATTTTAAGTTTTGAAAAATTCTTTTCAATAATTGAAATAATTAGAATTATTAACATTATTCTATATGTTACATATATGTATTTAAAAAAAGAATTTATTCTTTTTATATAATTAAGAATGTTAATTGGTTTTATCATTTTTCACTCCTATTATATCTTTTAAGATATTTAGTTCTGAAAATAAATCTAAGTCATTAAGATCCAACAAATGTTTCAAATATTTTCTTTAAGGATTAAAAAAACACTAACCTGCATTTTCTAGTTTATTTTTTTTATTTGTTTTTATAAATTTATCAATATAGTCCATTTTTGTTATTTAACAAAAAAATTCAACTTTTTTTAAAGCCTGATTCATATATTTTAATTGACATCTTTGTATATTTTTATGTAAAATTAAAAACTATAATATATAACACTAAATATAAGTTATAAGTATATAAAACAAGATTAAGCTAAAAAGATAAAATTTAATTGTCAAAACAAAGAATTTGATTGTAGTATATAGTCTTGAAGTCTCAAGTCACCTCTTATCTTTCGGTCTTCCCTTATGATAATTTAAAAGTAATTTATAAATTCTCTAAATTTGTAACCCTACAAATTATTTTGAAATTAATTAAATAATAATGAAAAAAAAAGATTTTTAACTCAATTCATCAATATGATATTATTTTTACATTAATGCACTCAGAGATAAGAGTTCCAATTTTTCAATCTATCTCTCAAAGTCTCCGAATAGAGACACACACATAAATATACAATTAATATAAAATGATAAAACAAATTTAAAATTAAATATTGACCTAATGACAATTAAATATATATGAAAGAACGATGAAAGAGTTAAAGAAAGAAAAGATATATACGAAGAATCAGATAAAAAAAATATAAGTGAAATAAATTATGAAAATATGATAAAATAGTAAAAAGAGATAAAAAATTGAAAAATTTTAATATTTAGATTCTTAGATTGTTTAATTTTTTTAAATACTATTAATTTATTAGAAGAAATTTTCAAAAATAATATTTATTAATAATATTTATAGTACCAATATAAATATAAATTGATTGAAAAATATTTATAGTATTTACATAAATTTAAAATCAATTAAAACATTTAAAATTTTAATTAAAAATTATTTTTAAATATAATTTTAAAATTAAATATTTTTTAATTTTATAATAATATATTAATATTGAAGTTTTCTTTAGGCTTGAGACCTAAAGGGTTGCTTCACCTCTTTGGATCTTAAGGCAGTCCTGTTTATAATCTTTTATTTCTCCAGTTGTTTGATGTATTGCCATTTTCTTGTTTTGGCTATATGCTTAAATGAACCTCTCATTTACATATAATCTTTTTATAATATTACTTTGAATATAAAATAAATTATGTTAAAATAAACACTCACTATATATATATATATATATATATAATCAAAATCTTTGATAATATTAATCATTTTTAATAATTCGGATAAATATCATAATTAAAAAATAATTAATTGAGAGCGTAATCTCTTAAACAATTTGTCCAACCAAAAATACCCAGTTAATGATTGACAATTGCATGCAATTAATCCATCCGATTTCAGAATTCAAAACTGCTTTAAATTTTAAAATCCAAATCACGTAAAACTCGAATAATACGATGCTAATTTAGCTATTTTAAATAATGTTTATGAGAGTGGAACTGCTATTGATATATTTTGAATTTTCTTGTTCATTCCATTATTTACTATCACAGTAAACAGATCGTATAGTACACTGTAATATTTGTCAGTCCTTAAAAAATACATTCGATTAGAATATCTATAACGTTTTTTCTAGCAGTCAAAAATAAAATAAAATAAAATAAAATATTTTAAGAATGTTACATCTATTTTATAGAAAATAACGTTAGAAACAGACGCAACGTCCCTAAATCCTTTAAATAATATAAACTGTTAGAAACATTTAATCATTGTAATAATAAATATCACACATCATTAGACTAAACTAATATAATAAACATATATTTCAAATAAAATATATGTGTGGTAAGTAAGTTATGCTTCAAGTTGATTTATGATATTTTTGTTCAAGGGAAAGTAAAATAAATTTTTACTCACTTTTCTACTTTCACTTAAAGAAAAGTTGTTGTTAATCTATATACTTAATATAAATATTTCGAATTTCATTTGTTAAATATATTTTAATATATAGATTCATATGTGATTATATAATTTTTTTTTTATGTTTGTATTTGATGGAATTTAATTTTTTATGAATTTCTAATTAGAATGTTTTTTTATATACATTTTTCTCATATTAAAATTTTATTTTAATAGTTTATTCTTATATGTATTTTTGTGTGACAACCTCTTCTGATTATATTATATACTCGGTCATATATAGGTATAGGTGTAAAAATAACATTTAGAAAAGAATAGATCTATTTTAGACTTTTTAAAAAATATATATATATATATATTTACACACATACACACATCCACTTTCTTTCTTTGTCAAAGAGATTAGGTAAATGTGAATGCTAAAGTCAATGTCAAATGATTTTTTTAAAAAAAATTTAAAGTTATTTTCTTCACTAATTTTTTTACATAAAGAACATTTTAACTCCGACCCAACTTGTTGTTCTGTATAATGTGTACTTTTACTATAAATTGGTGGAAAAGATTATGCTACATAAAAAGATGAGCATTATTAGGGATTAAGGATCTTGTGTAAAGATGAAGTGCATTGAATACAATTTAAGTTCGACACATGAAAGACATAAGAAGAATTGAACTTGTTCAATAGATAGAAATGAACTTTTAATGGTTATCTTTTCCTAGCACCTATATAAAGCCTTCAAACAAAAAGAAGAGAGAGAAAAATACACTGAGCCAAAATGTTGTTTAAATGTTGAGCAATTGTCAAAACTTCAAAAAGTGATCCTAGAGTTGAGGATAGAGAATCCATGCACTAGTAGAAAAAATCTCTTCTACATCGGTTCTAAAAGACATTTCACACCGATTCTCGAACCGATGTAGATGTAAGTGATGTAGAAAGTCTCGAACTTTCTACAACGGTTTTATAACCGATGTAGTATGTGCATATACTACATCGGTTGATAGATAAATCACCAACGTACGATATCAATCATGAGAGCGCTCAGGAAGAGATACTACATCGGTTGTGGCTCCCAACCGATATAGTATCTATCATATTACATCGGTTGTTAACAATCGATGTAATATCTATCCTATTACATTAATTGTTAGTAACAACCGACGTAATATCTCTATTTTTTTTAAAAAATTCAGAACTTTTTTGATAAATCTCTAATTCACACAAGGAAACATCACAAAATTTTTCAAAATTTTCTGAGAAGTATAGATATGAGAAATAAAAACCTAAAATCTAAAAAAAAAATGAAAAAGAATACAAAAAAATATAAAACTAGTGTAAATGATGGAATTTTAGAAAAAAAAGTTTTTTTATTTATTTCAGAATCCCCTACGGAGATTGCCTACAAACTTCGTTACCCAAATTTTAAGCAACTTTTATTTTTTGAGCGTCTTAATCCGAGTTCTATATCAAAAGTTATGACCATTTGAAGTTTTTTGACAAATCAAAATCTATGATAAATTTATACAATATAAGAACTCTAACGTCAAATATACACAAAATCAAGTTGTTGCTAAAAAATTTTGGTTAAAAAAAAATTTCTAACTATTTTTAATAAATTTTACAAAAAATGTTAACTTCTTGCAAAGAGGAGCAGTCAGGGGTGTCGAACCAAGCATTCACGGAAGGGCTCACCCGTCAAGTGTAACACACAACGTAAAAAAGTTAGCAAACCACCTATGTTGAAAATGCTAAAGAAAGTAGATGAAGAAGGAACCAATCAAAATGAAGAAAATGATAGTGAAAACAATGACAACGCAAAAAATGCACCAGAGAGACTCAATAACACTGTGAAGGGAAAGACAAATAATAAAAGTAGTAAAAATATTAGGTTAATAAATTTTCACCCTTATTGCTTCCATCGAGCTAGTAGTTATCTAAAACAAAGGAATCTCATTCAAGGCTACTCAAAAATTGAATTTTTGAACACACTGAAGCATATTACATCGGTTATTTCAAACCGATGTAGTATACACCTTAATTTTCCCCAATTTTCAAATCACGTGCAATACTGCACATACTACATGGTTTCAACCGATGTAGTATGTACCACATATTACATCGGTTGAGCCTCCCAACCGATTTAGTAAGTGCAACGCCAAAACTAATTTTGAGTTAATTTCTTTTCAGTCTTTTCTACATTGGTTAGGAGTGCGAATTGATGTAATATGAGTTATATTACATCGGTTCTCTGTAAACCGATGTAATATCCATTCAAATATTTACAAAAATGTCATTGCATTTTTGTTGTTTACATCGATTACATTTTAACTGATGTCTTAACCTTTTGTAGGATGCGTTTTACAAACATGTACCTATTAATATGTAACTCCTATGTTATCACTTAGAAGAACACTCAAAGTGTTTGTTCAATCACCTAAGAGAGTGAACCTTCATCTTGTATTCATCAAATAATCTAACCCCTCCCTATAATACTAAATGATATGAACTAAAGCTTTGTTTGGATTGGGGAGTGGATTTGAGGGAGTAGATTTAAGTTGATTTGAGATGAAACTATGTAGAAAATTTGGTTGTTTGGATTAAGAGAAAGATGGTGAGAAAAGAAGAGAAAGTTTGTAAAAATTTGAGAGTTGTATTATTTTTATTAATATTATTATTATTATTATTAATGAAAATATTGTTATGATTATTGTTATTATTATTATTATTGATATTATTATTATTATTATTATTACCATTGTAACTTTTCATATAATAGTAACTATATCACACAGAAATTCTATAATAATAAGTGTGTAAATATCCATTCTTTCATCCTATTATTTCAAAGTATACCTCTCTATTGAGGATTTAATAGAAATATATTCATATAATCACAAAATAAAATAAAATTTCTCTATCAGCAGTATAAGTAGTCACACCACCTGTCAAATTCTTTGCCTTACGTACGTGATCACTGTAAATTTAAAAACAAAAACAAATAACACACAAAAGAAATGGTAAGCCAGAAAATTTTAAAGTATATAATTATAAATTAATTTTTTATCCTAGTCAAACTACAACTCATCAGACTTTCATAAGTCATCTTATACATCATATGACTCCCAACTCCCAATTGTGAATTTCACACCGTCCTCAACCGAAAATAAATCACATCAGACTCATATAACATTATTAATCCATATGATTTGGTTTAATTACTTTTTTTACATGGATATTTTGATAGTAAATTTTTTATCGTTAGTAAATTGATCGTAAAATTTGTTTTTGGTAATTCTAATTTTTCTTGTAGTGTTACATGAAATTTTCTATTATTTTCTTCAACCTTAAGCTTCTTATTCATTTCTAATGATTACCATCGCTTATTTGATAATTTGTGTAATGAATTATGTTTATGAAGAAGAATTTTTATGAATATATGAATGTATGATGTGTGATATATGATTTTGAAATATGTGAAAATATGATCGAGATATAGTATTTTAGGAAACAAAATATGATGGTATGGTTGTTAGGATATGCATTATTTTGGGATTCATCTAGAATGATGTATCTTTATTCTACTGATATATTAGAATCATATAAATGAAAAGTATCAAGTGGTGATAGTCAAAAGAGGTTTATATAAATTGTGGTAGTTTGTAAAAGGTCGGTCAATAAAGGTCATATGGATGAGAGGATGACTATTTTACTGTATGACTGTGTAGATTTCACATCTAGGAGTTGTATGACAAGTAAGATTGAATTCAATAAAAGAATCTTAAGTATGTAAAATCAAGTATATATGTATATGAGTCGTCAATTCTGATAAGAGTAATATTGTTATGAATTATTTATATATACATGATTAGGTTAGTGTGATAAGAATGATTAGGTGTGAAAGTTTGATATGGTTGAAAGTTGTTTGAAAGTAAATTTAATTTATAATTGATATCTTTCAAAAATCTCTAGCTTACTTTATTTTTCTTTGTTATGTTTGTTTAAAATTTGTGATAATCATTTGTTAGATGGAAATAATAAATATGATATCTATAGGACTCGTATAGAACATATGAAACTTGTTTTATTTTCTTTAGATGTTTATATGTTATATTTTAAAATTCATATGAAGAAAAATATATTTTATAATATTTTATGAATGATATGTATATGTATATATTTAATTATAATTTAATTTACATTTTATAGTATTAGGAGATTTAATCGTAGATGTTACATATGTGTGCATAAAACAAAATATTTAAATATGTATGTATAAAACAAGAAATACAATAACAAGCATTTAATGTAATTCAATACATGAATTTAATAAGTAATTAATGAACATTTAATATATATATATATATATATATATATATATATATATATATATATATATATATATATTTTTTTATATATATAAAATATAAATTATAAAATATATTTTATTTTTTTTTTTTTCACTTATAAAAATATATTATATTTATATTTTTTTTTACTATTTTGTGTTTAAATCTCTATTTGTCTCTTAGTGAGCATTTATATATATATATATATATATATATATATATATATATATATATATATATATTTT
>Ga0099825_1010346_pt1 | contig 10256 bp, 6 predicted proteins | sample SiratroredBW_FD_76838 | JGI IMG/M metagenome (GOLD analysis project Ga0099825, IMG submission 76838) | Root nodule microbial communities of legume samples collected from California, USA - Siratro red BW | ecosystem: Host-associated > Plants > Roots > Nodule | place: USA: California | collected... | reverse complement strand
TATATATATATATATTATGGTTTTCTTGGTATTTTTTAAGTAATTCTAGTGAGTATTAAATTATATAGTAAAATATACAAAAAATAAAATAAAAAATATTATATTTGAGAGATAAAATATATTATTAAACATAATTATTACTGTTAAAGCATGATAGCTATTACCAAAATAATAATGATGCTCCCATTTCCACCACCAGTGTCCCTGTGTGAAATAATGCATCGTAGCTGGAAACAATTATTGAATGGGATAATGCCGTAATAGAATGCATCATTGAGGAGAATCTTTCATAAGAGCTTCTAGAACGAGTGATCAAGATCACCTCAAAGAGCTCTATAACGAGTAATTAGGTGGGAAAGATTGCAGTCACTAACATGGTGGTATGATTAATAAACAAACTAAAACTAAAATATACTTTTTAAATTGTTAGACCTTTTAAATACGTGGTGGAGAATATTAACTTTAGATTGCTGTACATAAAAATATTTATTAAAAAAATTAACCTTTTTTTATGGACTTAAAGACTACCTTTTTAACTTTTAATAGACAAGAAAGAATCACGTGTTTTTTTTTTTTTTTACATTTTTAATATACTTTTTCACAAAATAAACTTTATTAAATTTACTTAATCGTAAAGAAGAAATTACCAAGGTGTGAAGACGTGATATTAAGGTATGGTGGCCTTTATTATACCTCTTCCAGATTTACAATAATTTTTGCATTGTCACCTTTGTCTGTGCTTTGTTTGTTTTTGATTTTCCACATATATAAGCGAATAGTATATAACATCATCTAAAAGTAAAATAAATAATAATAATAAATTTTATAAAATCAGTTTGTAAAGAAGGTTTGTTTTTATATTATAAATCATTAAAAGATCTTATTTTTAGTTGATGGAAGATCTCCAACTCCTACACGTTAAGACTATAGACCAAACAATCATATTATGATACACTCTATATTAAGTCTAACTCAACCTTACAAAACTAGCTTATAAAGTGAAGTTTGCACATTATAAACTATTAAAAGACTTCGTCTCTAATTCATATGAAATCTTCAACAAAATATTTATATATATATATATATATGAATATGTATTAAAACTTTAAAATTTTGGGTTTATTCATTTTCAATATCATTACACCTTAATGATATTTGTCTACTATTTCTTCTAATTGACCTTTTAAATAAATCAATAAATGATATAGGAGGATTTGTTGAAGTGAAATATATATTAAATAAACCCTATAATTTATTTAAGTTTCAATCAAGATTTATTATTAAATAAAAACTTAATATATATTATGATTCATTCGTAAGTAGAATGAATTATTTAAATAAAACAAATAAATAGGACTCAATGTGTTTGTTAGACTCCAGAAATATGATACATTTTTCTTGTTGTACTTCCATTTTTTTCCTATTAAAATTTAAATGTTTAAAAATGGTTTATTATTATTTGTTAATAAGAAAACATACATTTAAATATATAACATCTCACATACGATTTAAAAATAATGAAACTATCACATCACATGTTATTTTTGAGTTATCATCATTCTAAAATATCCTAATGCATATCCCAGTATCTTTAAAACAGTTATATATATATATATATATATATATATCATTTACGAAAATACATTTATGAATATCAAAATGAACAAAAGCATTTTTAAAGATAAAAATTATTATATTTTCAAAGATTAAAAATATGTTTACAGAAAAAATAAATTATAGAAAATATCATTAAAGACTTTTTAAATTAAATAATTCCTATTTTAACGAAACTACGAAAATTAGATGTTTATGTTAATAAAAGATGGATTGTTAGATGGTGATAGTTGTCAAAAATATCTTATTTGTTTGTATTTTTTAATTCCTTATTTTATAATTTTCTTGTAATTTTATATGTTGTAATTTCTTTTTTTTTTCAAATCACTTTTTTTAAAAATTTTATTTGATTTTATTTGGAAAAAATTAAATGTTTAATTTGTATCTTTTTCCTTAGATTTTATTAGATAATATAAATATTCATTTACATACTATTACATTAAAATATAAGGAAATAGATCAACGTTAACTTTGCTTAAAGAACATAAGGATGAAAGAAGTAAATGTTTAGAATAACAAAGAAAATTAAAAAAACTAGAAAGCATTAGGTACGAGCATCATGCAAGGCCCGTAAACTTTATTACTTTTTTCTTCTTAATATTTTTTTTCTTTAACCCAACTCTTTCTCCAGCTTTATCTTTTTCCTAATTGTTTTTGAACAATTTCTTACATTTTTTACTATCAGATCATATTTATATATAAAAACAAACACTAAAAAAAAATAAAAATTACCGACGAGACAAATCTATCGAAAATATTCAAAATCTATCGGTAAATTGATTGTATGTAAATTTATCGACGAATTTTTGAGTCTGTCGATAATTACCGACAGATTTCTGAGTTTGTCGATAATTACCGATGAATTTAGAGTAAATATGTCAGTAAATCTGTCGATAAAGTTAGCAGTGGATGATATCTATCGATAAAATCGTCGATAATAATATTTTATTTATGAATAAAGTTCTGTCGATAAAATTTGATCAATAATTTAACTTTTTCTTGTAATGAAAGAATAAAGAAATATAGACTCAATAAAATTTTCTTTTGTAATTTGTTTTCACACAATTTGTTTGGATTTTTCTTCTAGTATTTAGCATGTATAATTTTTGGATATGCATATGAAATATGAGTCCAATAGATATTTTTCAATTGGTTTAGATATATACTTATATGCTTTATTTATAAAACAGACCTTTTGACAAGAAGTTATATTAAGACAGAAGTTTAACACACGTAATTATATATATATATATATATATATATATGTATATATATGTATATGTTTATATATATGTATATGTATATGTATGTATATATGTATATGTATATGTATGTATATATATATTATTTGATATGAAAAAAATATGATCAGACTATAAACACACGTAAACAAGCTAATATCATACTATGATTGTAGGGAATCTTCGCCACTTCCGTCTATCAAAGAGATCCATTAAAAATACAAGCTAAAGTCAATGTCAAAGGTCTGTTGGAGTTCAAGCTAAAGTTGTTCTCTTCTGCAATTCTTTAATAGTAAGTATTGACAACTTTAGAAAGGTTATCTACTTCATATGACTCTGAACGATTAGGCAAAGTCAAGTGAAGATATATTGTCTAAGAAGAGATAATCACATGTAGCCATTGAAAATTTTTCATTTCATAAAAGAAGAAAGCATTTAATGCTACATGAATGCGTTTAATGCATCTATCCTACTCAAGCAAGCTCATCAGATGCCAAAAAGACACCTAAAAGAGTTGAAGCTACTAAATAGTCAGAAATAAATCCACAATGGCTACTTTCTTTAGAGTTTATATAGAGTAACTCAAGAAGAAGAAAAGACTGAGAGATTGCATTATATAGTGCAAGAACACAGCTGAAATTTAGGAGTTAACAAACAGCCTTAAGAAGAACATTGTTAGTGTTCATTTCAGTAAGCTAGAAGATAGAACATCAATCTGATATAGGTCAATAAACTATCGACCTCTCTAGTGAGCAAAAGGTTGTGATTAGTTGATTGATATTTGTACAACTTTTACATCTTAACTTGGAGTGATTGTTTGACCAACAATACTCGGTTATTAGTGAAGAATACTTGTTTGAGCCAAGAGTGACTTGTAAAAGAATATTTATATAAGATTAGTCAGGAGTGGGTAAGAGTTGAAAGGATACCCATTAAGTCAAGAGTTGTGTGTGAAAAAAATATTTGAATAGATTAGCCAATAGAGGATGCGACAGAAAGAATATTGATTAAATCATAAGTGACTTTTGTCAAGAATATTTAAGGAATTAGATAAGAGCGGCTATGAGTCCAAAGAATACTCATTTTAGTTCACAATAGTAGTCTATTTAGTGAAGTTCAATTTGTTGATTAAGAATTGGATGAAAATGTTGCAATAGACGAACTGTGTATTTTCTCTCTATCTTTATTTCTATATTGCTTGTTATCTATATATGCATTAACAAAGAAGGAAAGTTGATAGGTAAACAAGTAAATCACTTAAGTACTAAAGTTATATCTATAACGCTTGATCAAACAAAATTACTGTTAACCAATTACTTAAATATGCATAGTTCACAATAGTAGTCTATTTAGTGAAGTTTAATTTGTTGATTAAGAACTAAATATAGAATATTGCAATAGACGAACCAGTATAAAAAAAAAGTGTATATTTTCTCTTTATCTTTATTTTTATATTACCTATTATCTATATATACATTAACAAGAAGAAAAGTTGATAGGTGAACAAGTAAATCAATAAGTACTAAAGTTAAATCTATTAAATCTATAATGCTTAATCAAACAAAATTACTATTAACCAATTACTTAAAAAACATAAATAAATAAGTAAATATATATAAGTAAATACTCTTTGTCATGATTTTGATTTTTTCTTAGTATTGGATAGCCATTTTTATTTGATTTGTTATGCAAGTTTGAGTTGTTGTTGCATTAATTTTTGTTTTTATTTTGATATTTGAAAACTTGATCTGAAAGTTAGAATTGATAGTTTTAGTTGTAGATCCAACTCAAGGAATCTGCATAATTTGCTTAAAAGACAGATTTTCAGTTAGCAAATTTCATCCAAATCATTTTCAACTGCATCTCACCCAACGAATAGTAATTCATCTACCAAATTTAATACATTTGCTTAACGAATGAGAATTCACTCAAATCTAAATGTAAGAGCACCGAAGTAATGCTTTATTTAAAGATTACATTTCACTTAAAAAATGTTCTCTATTTTAAAATGATATGTTATATTGAAATATAGTATTTATATATCACTAAAAAAATAGCAACTGACAAATGTCCATCGGTAAACACCAAAATTCAAATTCAATAGTAATCCGTCGATAAATATTATAGTATTTACTAGATAGAATCCTTAACCATCAAACCATAGTAGTTTTTCTATCATATTACGATTATTATTATACTTATTAATACAATTGTAATTACATTATTATTATTATTTTTATTATTACAAAAATAATAATAATATTATTATTATAATAAAATGAATTTTATTAATAATAATATTATTATTATTAAAATTATTATATTAAAAATATTTTTATTATTATATATACTATTAATATTAATATTACTATTATTATTTATAGTATTATTATTTTAAATATTAATATTAATAATAATAATATTATTATTAATGATAATATTATTATGATTATTGTAAACATTATTATATATATTATTATTATCATAAATATTATTATGATTATTATTAATATGACTATTATTGTTATTATTATTATTATTAATATTAGTAATATTACTTGTAGGAATAGCTAGCTCCAAAAGGGAGGGTATGGAGCCTGAACTCAATTCGCTATAAATAGAAGTCACCAACAAAGGCAAAAATATATAAGCACAGACAAAACAATTTTATATTGATTCACCCTAATCTCGTGGGCTACGTTCAATTCTCCCTCAAACAACTGTTCAAGTGGTTTCACTATTTAGCAAATAGTTATAACATGTACAAACCTCTCCAGATTACAACTAGTACACAAACCTCTCCAGATTATCACGAGTACACAAACCTCTCCAAGTTATATCAGTCTTAATCTCTCCCTAAGATCAAGACCACTCAAGAATTAAAGAAACACTCTTACAGGAGAGAACAATGAAAGCTCACAAGGGTTTACTTCACAAAGGTGAAAAATTACACAATGGTTTCACACAACCCAAAACTCTATATTCTCTCAATAACAGATTGACAAGAAACACTCAGTAGTAGATACTCTATTTCTTCAATGTATTGTATAATGTATTTCTCTTTTTGCTTCTTGTTCTTCAATTTGAAATTGCTCCTCTATATGTAGCTTTTTAGAAACTAGCCATTGGGATGCTTGAACAGAGCAATTTTGATTTTGTGATATATGGAGCTCAAACTGAAAATATTTCTATAATATTTTAAACTGTCTTAAACTTGATTAATTTTGTATCAGAAATAATTAATTTAAAATAACATAGAGAAATTATATTTGAGATACTCATCAATAATTTGAATAATTTCCGTTATGAACAAATTTGAACGTTGAAGCACAATATGATATAAAATCAATTAATCACATTTAAATATTCCATAATAATTTGAAAAATTTTCATTATGAACAAATCTGAACATTAAAGCATAATACGATATGAAATCAAATCAATAACACATAAAAGTAAATAGTAAAAAAACTTATCTCTTTATGGATCATGTGTCTCCTGCTTTAATAATAATAATGTTAACTATGCAATGTGTATATAAGTCATCAAATATAAATGTATACTTGAGTTTTGTTATCATCAAAACTTTATCAAATGATTTGATCCTCTAAAGAGACTTTGGATCGTCTAATGTTCAACAATCTCTTCTTTTTTTATGATGACAAAACTACAAGCCTTAAGAACAAATAATTTCAATAATATCAAGAGATTAAAGAGGGGAAGGACTTATTTGATGAAAAACATGCAAAATGCACAACTGTATTAAAATAGAATTGTAAAAATAAATCCAAAAGTGTTCAAATTATTTGCAAAAATACATTTGATAATTTCTCTTAATTATTTGTCATACTTTACTTTCTCTTTCTCCCCCTTTTTGTCATCACAAAAAAGAGTTAATTTAAGAAATCATCACTGTTGTAGGGAAGTGCTAATAAAGATTCTAATTGTTCATGTGTTTGGAATAGAGAATTTTGGATGATAGGAATAACTTCAAACTCTAACACACTAACTTTGATCTTTACACATAAAACATATGGTTCTTGCATACTCATCTTTAACAACTGCTTGTATTATCTCACTCAAATTAGACATGGTTAATTAGCAGGTGAGGGAAACAAATTTCTTTCAAATTTTGGGGAGTCCATCTAATATGAATTTCTGGTTTAGAAGAACTCAGGTGAGAAAGCAAACCAATTAAAGCTTTCTAGGTGTGTAAATCTGGTAAAGAAAAATTACAGCTCAGACTCTTAAATTAGAAAATGCATAGCATGAATTAATTAAGAAAAGAAAATAATTTTTCACCAGACTTTGAAACATGATTTTTTTAAAAAAAAATTATTTTATAAATGCATCAAGAAAATATGATTTAAAAGAATTATACAATAAAAGTAACAAATATAGATGTAAATGAAAATAATTGATGCAATGAGTTTAAGCCAATTGATATTGTTCATCATTCAATCAAGATCATACCCAAAAGTTCTCTTAAATATTTAAATCGATCTTTAACATATATTTGCTAATTGTTCATGAATTGAGACAAATTGCAAATCAATAGTACCCTTTTGAATATGATCTCTTCTAAAATGATGTTTAATTTCAATGTGCTAAAAACACACATGTTTTATAAATAAAATAAAATAAATTTGAAGAAACAAAAATAATGCAAATCAAATTTAAAACTATGCAAAAAACATGTCACCTTACATATCATCAAAAACATGTAAATTTTATTAGACCGTCTAATATGTGTAAAATATATAGAGTAACAAATGCAATAAAAAAGAAATACTTATCTTGTAGACGGGACAAACCTTTTAATCTTAGATGAATCTTTGTAAGTAAAATATAAACGTCTCATCCTTATTTAACCAATTCCAACAACTCTCATTCATCTTTTTCTCTTGTCTCTCTGTCTCTTGACTCTCAATTATGGAAATATAGACTTTCTTACCTTTATGAATAGTGAGCATCCATTTTCCCAATTCCAATATTTGAGTCTTCTTGTTTGGATTTAATATATCTGCAAGAGGAATAATTTTCTCGTTTGGTACCCACACTGTTTTGGGTCCTTTCTAGTTAGTTTTCCTCAAAGATTTATCCTTGAAGGTTCCTGCAGAAATAAGATGTACAATGAAAGAAATAGATGATGCATTATTTTGATCACAACCTATTCATTTCTTATCATGAGACTTCCTAGAACTTTTTATCAACATGTCAAGAAATTTTTCATTTTTATTTGAATGAGATAAAACTTTTCTAAGAGTGATGTTTTCAGTAATAATATCATCAATGTTTGTCTCATTTGATTCAATAGGCCTTTTTCCTAATTTTTCTCTAATTAACACAAGTTCTTTTTCCAAGTGTTTGAGACTTGTGTTCTGAACTGCAAGGTACCTTTTAAGGTTCCTATTTTCATTACACAATCTTTCTTTTACTTGGAGAAGCTCTGTGCTTTTGAGAGAAATATCATTTAGACTAGCTTTCTCGTGTTGCATTAATTTAATTTCTTTGCAAGCATTTTTATAATTTCTTTTCATGGTTTTATATGCAGATGCAATCATACCATTATTAGATATTGTTTCTTGATAAGCTAAACGTAAACTATCAATATCACTAAAATCTACCTCATTATTTGAGTCCTCTGACATAGAGTTATCTATCACATCAGTCATGAGACTTATGTTTGCCTCTTTTTCAGAATCAGAACTGGATGAGTCCAAATCCTCCCAGGTTGACATAAAACACTTCTTGTTGGAGAATTTCTTCTTCTTTTCATTCTTATTTTTTTCTTCAACCTGATCAAGACATTCTAATTTGAAGTGTTTTGGCTTCTTGCAGCCATAGCAGACTATCCTTTCATCTTGCACCTTGCCATCTTTAGTCCTGAACCTTTTGTCCTTTCTCTTGCTCTCTTGCTTTCTTAACATTCTTTTGATCTTGTTGGTAAGGATGGAGATCTCATCATCAGACTCTATATCATCTGATGTATTATCTGTATCTTCAAAAGTTTTGGATGGTACCTTTTTCTTACCTTTGTGTGAGATCTTAAATGCGAGATTCTTTTCTTTGGGAACATTATTTGCATCATTCTGCAAGACCTGCTCATATATGTAAGAATACCTACCAATTCCACCAGGGGCATGGCCTTAAGATCTTTAGACGTTCTGAAAGCAGTTTCTTGGGCTCTTCATTCAGCAGGTAAAATTCTGAGAATTTTATCATTGATTTCATATTGACTAACAATTGACCCCAGGATCTTAGACTATTTAGGATAACTTGCAAACGAGAAATCATAGATTGTATAGATTCATGATCCTCTATAGCAAACATTTCATATTGATGTTTAAGCATAGTCAATTTATTTATTTTTACCCCTTTTGAACCTTCATATGTGAGAGCAAGTGTATCCCACATCTCCTTAACACTGACCATGGCATGCACCTTCGACATTTCTTCCTCGGATAAAACACACATTATAATGTGCCTAACTTTAGCGTTATTTTGACATATGCGTTTTTCCTCCACCGTCATAGATTCAAAAGGAAGCAATCCTCCTAATTTATCAATCAATGTAGGTATGACATATTTTATAATATTAATTAACTCCATATTTTTATATTGGATGAAGTCAATCATCTTCATCTTCCAAAGCTCATAATTTTGGCCCTTGAACAAGGGTGGTCGACTCACGTGTAGTTTGTCTCCTTCCATTGAGTTCTTGTAGGATTGTGCCTCAAGTCTTGTGAAGAATTAACCCCTGAGGTTAGCTTTGATACCAACTATAGGAATAACTGTCTCCAGAAGGAGAGGTTAAATGGAGTCTAAACTCAATTCGCTATAAATAGAAACCAACAACCAAGGCAAAAATATATAAGCACAGATAAAGCAGTTTTATACTGCTCTATGAAGCTCAGATATGAACACGGGTACGGATACACGGACACGCGGATACGACCAAATTAAAAATAATAGGACACAGGGACACTACGATATATATTCCTAATTCAATATATTTTTTTGTATAATTAATAATATATTTTTAATATAATTCAATATATTTTTAATATAATTAGTAATATATCTTTAATATAATTAGTAATATATTTTTAATATAATATAATATAATTACTAGTATATTTTTTAATATAATTATTAATATAATTTAATATAAATTATTATATTAATAATATTGTCAACACCTAATTTCGTCCGGATAAATAAAATTTATTTCAAACAAAAATGATGATGAAAAATATTTCTAACTAATTTTTAAAGAAATTCAAAATTTTTTAATCAAATTTGAATTTTATTGTTAGGAAAAATATAAAAAAATGATTTTTTTTTGTTATCCTTTTATTTTCTTAAATTAAAAATGTTTTTGATAAAAAAAATAATAAC